>Ga0265780_10000129_pt1 | contig 122003 bp, 137 predicted proteins | sample P1T30metagenome_FD_192432 | JGI IMG/M metagenome (GOLD analysis project Ga0265780, IMG submission 192432) | Plant litter microbial communities from East Loma Ridge, Irvine, California - P1 T30 | ecosystem: Environmental > Terrestrial > Plant litter > Unclassified | place: USA: California...
AGCCATAGCTCGAGTCATAACGAGCGTTGAACGCGAATGCGCAAATGGAGAGGAGCAAGATAATGGAGCTTCCTAACATGTTGTCGGTGTCCTATGAAGAAGAGAAGAAACGAATGAGTAAACGAATGTATAACGCAGAAACAAGAGGGACGGGAAGTAGGCGTGGGACCAGGTTGCTGGGAGTTGGGGATAATTAAGAAGTCGTGGACTCTTCGCTGACATGATCGGTCGCAGGGACAATCATATGCGAATGGATAAACACGTCGATCGCAAATACGGTAGTTACTCAGTCGCGCAACATGATTGGTCTGGACTCACACCAAGACACCATCAGCTCAACATTCAATGCATGGCTTGCCGACTTCGTAACTGGGTACGAATATATTACCTCCAAACTGCAGGATCAACTCCATTGGTGCAATTACCTTAAACCGAAGAAAGCGAACAACGCCGTGTAACTTAACCGCAAAGTAAGCCACACAGAAACCGTGCATCGATGGACTGCAGCTCATCGCGACGCCCCGATCTGCGGATAAAAGTCTGGGGTTGGGTTGATGGCGGGAAGATCAGCCAGGATGGGATGTTCAGGGGAAAGAAAGTTCGCTCGTCTGGAGAAGGGGCTAACCAGATTTGGGTACTATAATAATCACGATATCTTACAGAAGACTCCTCAGCTACACAACAAACACGCGCGTCTAAATGACCAGACTCGTATCTATAAGCGAGCACATTTCAATATCTCAGATTACTTGTGGCGCGTACTTAAGCATTATCATGTCAACATAGCTCAGCACGAAATAGCAAGGCTAAAGAATTGATAGAACACGACTTACAATCATCAAGTGTTTGGTCAGCGCCGAGATGCTATCCATCGAAATCATACATTCTCACAATCCCACATTCCACATGGAATGAAAACGACGTGACCCAGAACATGTACGCCATCCCCACCCTATCCCTTCCGAGCCATCCCGTCTTAGTTCAAGCTCATCAGTAAACCTCCCACCCCTCTCCACCCCTTACCCCCTCTCATGTCTCCACCCCTCACCCCCTCTCATGTCTCCACCCCCCCAACCCCCCCATCCCGCCCCCCTGCCCATACCCCCCATACCCCCTCACCACCCCCCCACTCCCCTCCCCCAACTTCCCAAACATATCCACCACCGTCCTAGCCCTCTCCTTAACATCCTGATCCCCATCCATCGCCAACCTCTTCGCCCCCTCCTCAAACCCCAGACCTCTCAACAAGCCCGCACGCTCACGCGTAGCAGCCTCATCACTCGAGTCCTCCTGCCACAGCAGATTCTGCAAGAACCACGCGCACATGGCGCGGATTTCGCGGCGGGGGTGGGATAAGAGGGGGAGCACGTGGGACATGAGGTTTGTTTGGGATATGAGGAGGGAGCGGTGCGAGGGCCGGCCGTTGGCGATGTGCACCAGGACGTAGACGGTTGCGAGGACGAGTTCCGAGGCGGGGTAGTGTGCTGGGTTGAGGGGTTGTGGGGTGGGGAAGGAAGGGGTGGTGGTGGTGCGTTGGGCGGCGGGGTTGTTGGACCAGTATGTTGGGCCGGAGGGCTGTGCTTGAGATGTTTGTGATGATGGGGTAGATGAAGATGTGTTTTTCGCGCGGATCTTGGCGTCGAGGAGGTCGAAGAAGCGCGTGTGGCCGAAGGATTTGAGCAGGTGCTCGATCATCTCGCCAGTGGATGTCTCTTCGGAGATGAAGTTGCGGATGAAGTCGAGGGCTTGTTCTTGGAGGCGCATGTCGTCGCGCTCACCGTTCACGCGCGTGTCTTGCTCGTCGTTGCGTATTTGCTGGAGTCGATCGCGTATGTTGTTTGCACTTGTATATCGTGTTCCTTGTCGTTGATGGCGGCTCATAGACGGTATGCTGTCAGCCATAGTGTCCTCATCTTCTTCGTCTTCTGATGCCTCCTCATCGACGTCCATGTGCGGCTCGTCCATCGCATTGAGGAGATCTACTTGTTCTCCTGCAGCATTCGGTGTGCCCATTGCAGGCTTACTCGGCTCTCCATTAAGGACCTGCACCAGCCAACCAACCCCTAGCTCATCCAGACACTGCACCTTCATAGCCTGCGGTAAGCCCAAGCACAGATGCTTCAACGCCCAGAGGCTGCCGAAACGCAAGTTGAAATTTGCAGAACGACACTGCTCACACAGAGCTCGCAGCACACCAGCTTCGATAATCTCCTGCCGATGGTCAGCTTCGCGATAGACATGCCACGGCCGCCAGGACGATGATCTTACCGGACGCATTGGGGACAACTCCAGCACGAGGTTTGTTATAACCTCTGTTGCTGCTATTTGCACCTCGACGCTTGGATGATCGAGCAGTTCGTACACGGGCTGCGCGACACCGTGATCGATGAGACTCGTGCGGAGTACACTGACTGATCGTGACAAGGATCGCGTGGCCTTGCAAGCCGCTATCAGCACAGCATCTGGGTTACCGTCTTTTGGTGCCGTCGGCGACGCGCCTGACTCGTCACTTTCGGTGTACGGAACCATGGCTTCTACGATGTGAGTCGCAGCACCCATCTCAATGATCAATTTCCTTAGCGGATCTTGGTCGCCAGCAAGCGCTGCAAGTGCTAGGAGCGCGCTCTCCCTATATCTGAACGCATGGAGAACATCCGCGCTGAGACCTGATTTGCCCAGCGTAGACGACCCAGGATCGATCGTGAGGTCTTTGACCTCATGCGATGACGCCCTCGGTTGCCACAAGGGCTTTGACGATGTAGTGATTGTATCAAACGACCTCTTGAGAATCTGCACGAGCGTCGGGAGGATCCGCGCATCAACGGCCGCCGACTGCAGCGCTTTATTGCTGACCACCAGTTCCGCAAGCACAAGCGGTGACCGCTCCAGTACCAAACGCATCTCCTCTTTCGCAGCTGGCCCAGCAGCATACGCCTTCTTTGCGTGCTCTGACGTCGGACTTGACTCCTCGATCATCTTCACAACCAGTGGAATGATGAGGAAGGAGAAGTGTTTTTCCCGCGTGGCTTTTGACGGGTCGTTGAGCGGCCAGCGCTCGCTGAATTTCTTCAAAATGGCCAGCAGCCAACACGCGGACAGTCGTTCTCTAGCCTCACCCCTTCTGGCGACGTACATCAGCCATATGAACAATGGTGATTCCGACTCGTCTGTGATCGCACTGCGGCCGGTGGGTTGATGTAGTGACTCCACGCTGGGCAATCGGCCAAAACCCTCTGAACCAGCAGCTGTATACGAACCAAGTACGGGCCATGCTTTGGCGTACGGATCAGACTTGCTTGTCATAGTCTGCACACGTGGTATTAGCTTATCCCACGAAGGCCGTGCAATCGCGAGGTCTTCATGAGCAGCCGCGGTGCGGTCTTTCGGCCACCCGAACAGCTGCTGTATCGACTGCGAATACAGGAACCGTGCAGTGAAAAAGTTTGAGTCCTTGATGATCACTGCGATAGCGTCGAGGACATCAGACAAGCACGACTGAGGCAGTTGCTCGGTGCCCGGCATCTTCGCACCCGCACTCTGAACCGACTCGTCCGCCACAGCGACGGCTACTAGCTTGTTCGCCAGCAGATCGAGCACGCCGGCTTCCACCAGCGTCCGCCTCTGCCTGTCTTCATGGCAAGTCTTTGCGATGAGACTGACAGTCGATGAGATTTGCTGGTTTGCGTGGACGGTACCTGCCGGCTGCGAAAGTATTGTCGCCAGATCCGCAATGCTACCGCGTGTGTATAAGGCCTCGTTGACGGCAGTCGCGAGAGACATTCGTGACGATGTGTCCGAAATGTTCGGCCATGGCTTCTCTTGTGCAGCGGCATCGACGAGCTGGTTCAGCGTCTTGAGCGTTGTGGTGAGAAGCTTCGTACGCGTTTCGCCGGGCCGCAGCGCTTCGAGCAGTGGAGGGAGGATGTTACCCACGAGCATTGGGTACAAGAATGCAGGACCGCCTATATCCACGTGAATTAGCCAAAAGGTGTCTTCCGAATCTGTGCCGTGGCTCACCGTTCGCCAAACTCCCCACCACGAGCGTCGCCTGGAAGCGCAGCTCGTCCTCGGTCGTCCACTCCGCCAGCGACCTTCTGCCCTCACTAAACAGCCCTGCGGCGTTCCCGTTGGAAAGATCCCTCCTTCGCTTGCCGCCTTTCCGCGCTTCAGCCCGCAGCAGCTTCGCAAGCGGCTTCACCACTCCATGTGTGACTGCCAGCTCCTTCCGCTGCTCGTGCCCGACGATCTCGTTCTTGAGGCTCTGGAGCGCCGCGAGCTGCGCTTCGGGGGAACTCGGATTGGAAAGCTCAATGAGCGCGGTAGGAATGGCCGAGCGGCCCATAGCGGTCGGTCGTGGGGTTTCTGGCGGAGGGTTGGTCGTGCTTCAGCGAATGTGAGGTGTACTGTGGCTCACGATCCACAAGACATCTGCCCAGTACCGAATTGATTGCCTCAAAGATTGAGCCTACCAAAAACACTCAGAGTGTCCTGGAGCAGGTGAAGGAGCGGCTGCAGCGTTCGCTGGAATCAGTCCGTCGCAAACCACCGTTCTTGGGTAGGCTGGTGGTAGTCGCCGCAACGTCACATGTCACATGCATGCACGGCACTTTCCGTCCGAACCACATCCAGAGATGTTGAAGTAAGAGCACTCGTACATTCATTCATAACACATAGCTACATAATCATAATCGTAATCGTAAAAGATCCCCTCACCATGCCAATGCACTTGTAGCTATCCAGCCCTTGCCCTTCCGTGACCATTCCATGACAGCCAATAAACACCGCCCGTGACACCAGTGCAAACGAAGCCCATGACAAAAAAAAAGTTTGTGCGTCGGCAAGTATAAAGCATGCCGAAGCAATAGCTTGCCTGACAAAAATGTCCCTAGAAACACAACCCTACCAGAAACTCCCAGGAATCGAAATCCGCTCAGACCGTTCAGGTATATCCACGTCATTCTCCTTGACGCTGCCACCTTCCGTCAAAATAACCACCGACACGCAAGCTGCGTATGCTTCCCTGATCGCGCACGCCATGCACGTCTCTTTGATGTTTGCTACAATTGCGCTGTGCCCATGATTGGCACACCACGCTCTTGCGAAGACTTCGTTGTCGCTAACGCCTAGAGCTTCAATCGCTAGGACCTTGGTGACCTGTTCATGGGCGCTCTTGGCTGTGCCATTTGCGATTGTGAGGGCTTTCTTTGCTGGCGATGAGCGGGATGAGGTGGGGCGAGATGTGCGGCCAGACTGGCGGCCCCAGTCGTGGATATCTACGAGGCCGTCGTCGATCTTGATCGGCTTGTATGCGAAGTCGTAGAAGAGGACTACAGTAGGTCAGCACGAATCGCAGGGTAGTACGATGAACGTCTTACCATGAGGACCTTGGTGGCAGGGAAAAGCATTGATGAAGTCGACATCGTAGCGCAACTTCATCGGCCAGCTATTCCCACCACATGCAAAGAAAATGGCAGCGTCGAACAAGATCGGTGCTCCTGGAACATTTCTGCTCGACGTAGGCTGTTCCTTGGAAGGCTGGAAGCCGAGCTTCTCGATCCTGATCAAGTCTGTCACGTCCTCAGTGTCCGGCATAGGGACCTCGTAGTCGTCCATCGGATAGCTCGTCTCTATCGGTCCCAGTGGATTGGTCCGCTCACTCATCGAGTCTACGTCTTTGGAATCTAGTCTTGGATCAAGCGAAGGAAGTTGCTTGACCTTGACGCATTCCGTCCGCTTCAGGTCTGGAGTGTAGATGCATGGTCCTACCCAGCCAGCAATCTGTTTGACACCCCGTGCTGCTCCGAGGACCTTACCGACGATGCAATGCGACGACCAGTAGGTGTTTGCCCGATACTGGAAGCCTGAGGCGGGCTGCATATGTGTCAAATACTTGAGGGCGTCCCCAGTGTCGCGATCACAGTCAATCAGGCTGTTCATGATCAACCAGGGCAGCGTCCTACCGGGTAGTATGATTCCCGAGAACCACGACATGGCGTCTGCTGAGCGATCTTCGAGGGGTTTCTCCTTCATGTCCTGCTCGTCCAGAACGTAGTCTACCTCATCCATGTTCGGCCATTTGAGGGTCGATGCAAATGTTCTTAAAGCCTCCTTTTGCCTGTTCTTGCTTTTCAGCTCGAAGCTAAAGGTACTCTGAGTGGAAGATGTCCGCGTCTTGGTGATCTCCATATTCTCAAGCCAACGCTGTGCGACGGCCAGATCCCATGTGATGATAGGCGGTAGTTGCATGATGAGTTTCCGCTTCAGCTTATCAGAGTGCGCTCCGCAGTGTATTCGCAGGTAGAGCTCCACAGACAGCAAGAGCTGGTGGAAAAACTCTTGTTTCTTGTGCTGGTCAGGCGCGTCGAAGAATTTGGCGACGACCTGGTTTTTCGCCAGAGAGAAGTCGATCCATCTGGGATTCGTCAAGACTGTGATCAAATCCGCAATCTGCTGCTCGATACCGGCATGAGGCTCATCAGAAAGTTTATCCGGGTCATCAATCAGTTTCGAGTATAGATAGCGGTAGAGCTCAATCGGGTCCTATGTGCGCAATGTTAGATAGAGTAAACAAATGTCTTCTAAGCAGTTGTAGACTGACTTCATCGTTCAAGCCACTCTCCAGCTTCTGCAGCCGGTCCAAGATCTGCAGAAGCTTGATCCTTCGCGGCTGTACATCGCTAGCGAATTGTGTGGGCGGGTTGCTGCTTCCAGACTTGCTGATCCAGTAATTGAGCGTAGTTGTACCTGCGCTCTTTCCAAAGGCATATGCCATGCAAGGCTGCTCCTGGGACAGCCATGGGAACTGGCTGTCAGAAGCGCCCGTCATGTTCAGCGAGATCTCTCTGTATGCAGGTTGCTGGAACGGCGCGCGGTCCGTCCTGCTCTGGTGTTCCGACTCCATGACTGCGTAGAAGCGATCGTACCCTGGCGCATTGGGCACGGAGTCCCAGTAGCCCTTGAACGTAGACGCCCCGGCGCATATTAGGTCGTCTGCCTGCTCAGAGCTGAGCGCGTCGTCCTGCCTGTAGCCCGACGGAGGCCATCGCCGCGACTTTCGGAAGTCTTCGAGAGGTGTGGGGTGCGAGTACGACTCTGAGCGCTTTGGCGGGGCAAAAGGACGGAAAGGGACCATGTTGGCGTCTCCACCGCTGGATGAGGGCCGCATGAGGGCGTTGGGGTTGGAGCCATGGCGGGTGATGCGCGTTCGTGTTGTCACCGGCGTTGTGCGCGTTCTGGGTGCTTGCACCTTCCCTCCCATCAGCTGTAGCTGACCAAACCCCTCCTCCAGTCCGGCATGACGGTGTTCTGGGAACGCGAATTGCGGAGGTGGCGGTGGTACGGGGGCTTCAGGCAGCTGGACGCCCCATTTCGAATCATACTGGTGCTGGCTGTAGTCCCAGCGGGCGTATTCCGCGTTCATGTTGTGGGCATAGCAATGCGAGGGGGAGGAATGAGCGACGGGCGGTTCTGTTTGCGAGGTTAGCCGGGGAGCAAACTAACTCCACTGTGTCCGAGGCAGGGCAGCGTGAAGGGAGGTACGGCGTGCAGTAGATGTCCAAAGCATCACATCACAGGCCAGCTCTCGTGACGGTCCACTCACTCCCATGGTACGGTCAACGCGCCTCTGCCGCACACTACGCGTCTGCCGCCAAACGCGAACCAGCAAAGTCAGCCTTGTGATCGGGAGAGGGCCGCGCGGGTAGGTAGTGCGGGGACTCAACCTCTCGGTTGGAGTCTAGTAGTGGTGTATAATAGGTAATGCGCTGAGCAGTCGTAGTGGGGGTGGAGACCGTGGTTTCAAGTAAGGCCATGTCGCTAATAAGCCGGCGACGCCGCGACCTGGCGCATGTCTGTCTTCTACGCTCTCGGTGCGCCCTGAGACACAGCTCGCAAGTGCCCCTCACCTCCGTCTTCGCTGCAATGAGGTCTCGCCGTACGCAAAGAAGGAGCATGGAACATGCATCATAGCCTCACTTCTTCGATAGAGCTGTGCTAGAGCCGACATGGGTGTGCTGGCGGGGCAATGGCAGCCGTCCACGTGCCGTGCATTGCTAGCTGCGTGAGCATCAGGCACGCTTGCGAGACACCAGTCGGATTGAATTGAGGTTTATTTCAATCATGTTATCGCTATCTATCCAATCATGCTCGTCGCTTTTCTTGTAGCGCTGCATATTTGCCAGCAAGACCCCGTCTCGTGCGCTCATGCACGCTTCGTGCCGAACCCACCGCCGTACTTCCGCTGGTGCTGCTATCAGATATCACGAGTAGCTTACCGCACTCGGAGACTCACGGCCTGCTCCTGTAGGTCCTCGCAGCGAATGTGCGAAGGGATAAGAGCAGCTATAGTGTGCACACCATGTCTCGGTAGCAGCAGTAGCTTTTTCGCTGCCTGCAATTGGTCCCGTCCATGCTATCTTGCAGAGTTGGCATCCGCTGACCCCTTGCTGGATAGTAATGTAATGTGAGCAATTCACCTATGAGCTTTAGTCGCTCATGGAGATTCCGGTTGCTGATCCGGTAGGAGTCGGTGCCCGGTCAGTCGCGAGTGCTGGAACTACTTCTGGCTCCTGCTCCATGACAAAGCCAGAACCTCGTTCGACTAGGCCCCTGTAGTAGTCGACGAGCACCTCAGGCCTCGGGACTATCCGCCAATCCAGCCGCCTCAGGAACTCCAGCTCGAGCAGCGCTAGCTCTCGTACGCTGACACCGCCGACTCTTGCATACAAGCTGTTGGTCCAGAAGCTGTCACTCAGCCCTTTCGCTGCGACGGTGGCTGCGGTGATGAGGAAGCGATGTACGGTGAGGCTGCTGATTGTGAAGGCGGGGTACATGGCGCAGAGCTTGTCGACGTAGAAGACCATGGAGAGGAGGATGGGTGGGGAGAGCGTGGCATGCACGATGAGGCGGGAGAGGTAGTCGCGCACAGATATGCCGGGTGGTGCTCTGTCACATCTGTTAGTACATGTCCTGCTGAATCCATGTGCGTCCAGACGTACCTCGAGTGAAACCTCGTGAGGGTCCCGTCCCGCAGCGGCTGCTCGTCGTTGATGCGCACCAGCTCCATGAGCATGTCTGAGATCAGCACGCCCAGATCCTTCACCGCACACGTTTCATATTGCAGCGGCATGACGCGCGCATTAGGGTCCTGTGCTCGTGCGCGCTTAGCGGGCGAGGGAGGGACCTGCAACACGGCGCTGGACTCTTTGGGCACGCCATCCTGCTCGACCACCGACCGCGTGCTGTCCACAGATGCTCTCCGACCCTCGAGCTGGGCGTCCTGGACGGGCTGCGGATCCACCCGCAGGGCAGGCTCTGGAGGCTCCGTAGCTGAGGGGGCGGCGGAGGAGTCCCCCCGCGGCGTGCTGGTGATGGCGAGTGCTGCCAGCGGGGCAGCTTCGACGGTGTCTGCGGGGCGGTACGTGGGTGGCAGACCCTCGGGCGTGTACTGGGTGCCCACGTCGACGTAGCTTCTCTTGCGGCTCTGGCTCTGGGGCGATTGCGCAGGCACGGCTGTAGGTAGGGGCTTCGTCGCAGAGGTGGCCTCAAAGCGGCGCGACTGGGCGGCGGTCACGGCGAAGCGGGGAGAGTGTGCGCTGGATGAGGCCGAGGTACGTCGCGAGGCATGCTGGTACGGGCGGCTCGGGGCGTGGAAGGCTGCTGAGGGTGAGGGCGGCGCTGAGATGGTCGGCGAGTGTGAGGTGAGCATGTTGGGGTGCGCGAGGGCTAAGGCTGTAGAGGAAGTCGCCCGCAGCTGGAGGAGGCCCAAAGCGTCATGCTAGGAGGCCGTGTCGTGAGGGTAGGAACAAACAGGTCGAGGTAGGAATTCCTTTTGGCGTGCGGTAAGAGAAACCCTCTGGTGCGCGCGAAGCTTGGCTACTCACTTACACTGGCATATGCACGTCGCCAGCACGTTTACCATCGCACGTCACTCATTGGGCCGCGCCTGCCTCGCACCCCTTCACGCTCTGCAGCCAGACATGACACATGGTTTGCGCTGTCGTCGTGGCTTGCGCTCCCTTGTGGCGCCGTACTCGTACTGGCAATTCTCACCGCACCGAATTTCTCGCCCAGCGACAACGGCCCTGCGCGCACTTGTCGTCATCGGGGAAGTCCTAGCTCTACTATCCATGGCCGGACATTTCTTCCGACTGGACCACATTTCACCATCTGCAAAAATGCATCCTCATTAGCTGCCGCGCAGCCCGTATCCCTCTTCTCTCGACGTTGGGAACCGCAGCACGCCGAACAACGTGTGCGTCCGTCGTCCGGTGATTGACCGGCTGGTGCTCACGAGCTCGTCTGGCGCGTGTGTACCGGCCCGATAGCACGGTGACCCAGGCGATAAGTTAGCGAGAAAATCTCCTATCTCGGCGAAAGCTTCTAGAAGGAGTCCAACATGGCAATTGACTAGCATGCAAGATTGCTTGACCACGATGCTGCATTAGCGACGACACTATGGCCTGCTGGACATGAAGAGCTCGTTTCTAGTTCCGGCACAGTGTGAGCCGGAGAAGTCAATGACTGCAAGAGCCTGGGATCATGGTAATGACACCCGAAGACAGTCCAGATCTTCCAAGTCCACCATACAAACGCTCTTCGCTCGCAGTAACAACACCCGAGAAACAGTTCAGAGTCTTTCAGTCGACATCCAAGCCAGCAAGGTGCTCATCTCCCCAGTATCAATCTTCAGAACTCACTACACGCCAAAGTTGTGGACTTCAAAGATACTAAGGCCTCCCTACTTCGAGTATCCCAACACAATACTCTGGTCGCTCGTGAAAGTCCATTATGAAGGTACCCTCCGACATACACTCCCACTTAGAATCCTTGAGATGACAACAAGACTCCGACAACAACGTCATTCAATAACAGTACATCAGCTTCTCTGACCTTCTCCGTACTCACGAAGTCCTTCCATTTCCACTGCATTATCATGGCCACCCAACGTCGGAGAATGTAGTTCAGCGACTCCATGTTGTGGAGAAAGTTTCTGGTCTCTACTCAATCATCAGCAAAATCATTCTTCATACAAAAGTATCCATGACGACTTACTGATGATACCCAGTCTGTGGCCTATTCAACCCCACGCCCCCCATCCAAGGACTCGCATACGGAGGCAACGAACTCGAGGCATACCCTCCCCGCGGCGGATGCGAATACAAGCCATGCGGAGATTGCAGCGGATACAAGCCCATGGAAAGATGTCCTGATCGTACATCTTCTCCCCTAGGCTTCGTTACAGCACCTTCTTCATTCTTCGCAATTGCAGACTTGAGCGTCTTGTGTATGCTCCAACAAAAGCACAACCCAGCACAGAATATCAAGGCCACGACACCGAAGACTATACCGATAATCATACCCACCGCTACCCCGTCCGACCCGGACTCTGACTTCGATACAGCGCTCGGGCTTGATGTAAAACTACCTTCTGCAGGCACAGGATCACCAGGTGCATACTGCATCTTCGAGTCTCTAGCGGCTTGTATCTGTTTCTCAAGTGTATGCGTCGCATTAGGATAAATCCGCCGACCATTTGATAGTTCTTGCACGAGCCCGATGCCGCGCAGTAAAAGAACGTCGGATCCGTATCGTTGATTACAAGTCGCCATTGCACACTCTGCCACCACCACAACTCAGCTTCGAATCCAACCACATAAGATGGTGCTGTATCCACGTACCTTCGCCCCGCCCTGGACATCCATCGGTCCAGACCAGAAGCCCGTCTTGCCACTTACGCTCTTGATAGGTACGCACGCGTGGCCAAACGCAGCTTGTGCAATGGAGTGTATGGGCGGCAGGAAATTGAAGAGCACTGTGTCGCCTATGTGGACGTCGGAGAGCTCGTTGGGCTGGATTTTGTGCCCGCCCACGCCGACTTGGACGGTGTGGGATTTTGCCGAGGGTGTGGATGGTGTCTGATCGTCAGCTGGGTGGAGAGGCGTATGTGGAAAGTGATGGTCGACTCACTGGAGAGGTGCTCGTCGTCGTTGTTTCATCGCCATGCGCGGCTGCAAGTGAGAAGATGGACATTAATGCCAGACCAGCCCATGCTGCAGACATGGCGTCTACTCGTGTACCCGCGAGCACTGGATTCCGAGCTGGAAGATTTGATGGGTTTCTAGTATGTGGATAGAATCGCTGTCAGAGATCTGGACTTGAATGCGGGATATCGTAATCCAGCCTATGTTCCAACCCCTTTCTGCTCTCGTACACCATCACCAGAACCGCAGATGATAAACACCCCTATATCCCGACAGGTACAGCCACACGGATAGGTGAATGTACAGCGTCTACTCGTATAACCCAGAGTCCATGTCTGTTGGCTCGTGTTGCCGGGTACCGGCAGCCACTACCCAACAGGACGTCGTTTGATATTTGTACTGATGAGACGCGTGAAAAACGGCTTACAAAATGCTAACCGGTCAGATGTTGTCGCGGGGGAGATGGAAAGGGCTGGCGATTGTGCAATCCTTGGTCTTGGTGTATGCTGGCATGTCCAAGTAAAGCCTGTCAGCCACTCTTTTTCACGTGAAACGGAGTGTACTTTGGGTGTAGTATTCGCGTCTGTACATGTAAAATCGACGATACTAGACCCACGAACGAACCTCCAAACCAAGCACCCCCAGATCAAAAAAAAAGCGTCAAAAAAGACCATTCCCCCATCAAAACACACCCACGCCCGAAAATGCAAAACCCCCAGCCCAATACATTCCCCCTCAAAACAACCCCCTCTTCATCGGATTCTTCGGACTCGCCCCCACCCCAAACATACCCAGAAGCGGCATCTTCGGGCTCCGCAAACTCCCTCCACCCACCATCTGCATCGGCTCATCCGTCAAGCTAGAAACATCATTCGCCTCCTCGTACTCGGCCTTCTTGTCCAACAGCAGCTGCTGCACTTCTCCGAGATGGGATTCCAGCATGGTGTCAAGCGAGTCCTCGGTGGATTTGACGAGGTTGCCGAGTTTGCGGCGGAGTTTGCGCTGGCGTGAGGGGTCCCAGACGTAGTGGCTGTTTTTGATGAAGATGCGTGAGTGCTGGGGTGGGGGGGTTAGTTTTGAGGAGTAGTGGAGTGGTAGGGATGGGCTTACGGTGTAGTACCAGTTTGCGATGGTGTCGTCTGTTGTTCGCTTGATGGATTGGATTGTTGTTTCGGCTACGAAGCCGATCAATAGCTCGACGGCACCATCCGGTTCCGTGCATTGTTCTTGGGAGTTAGCATTGTCATGTTCAGAAGGCGTTTGGTGCTTACCGTATATGCTGAGTAGATCGACAAGTCCAAGATATGCGTCGCCAATGCCCATGAAGAATACTTGCGTCGCGTCGTATGGCCTGTCCGTTACTTTAGCAGACTGGTACTCCTTCTCGGCTTTCCTCCACTCACTCAATGTAGTTGTCCCATAGATACATCGCAAGATCGCGAGTCTGCTGAGCCCGTGCTGTAGAGTCGTCAGACCGCACGTAGCCCTCGCCAAGCTAGAGCTCATCAGCATCGTACCAGAAATCGCTTCCGCATAACTCACATTATCGACCGAGACGACCTTGGGGATGTTGACGTCAATGACCTGGAAGCCATTCTCCACTGCCCAGTCGATGTACTTCTTAGTGACATCAGTCTTCGTGTGCAAAGTCAGCGAGAACAGCTCAAGACTGCTATATTGACTTACAAGCCATGTATTGTGAAGCTCTCTCTTGCCTGTGACAGGATCGACATTATCCCGGAAGCTTGGCGGATCGTGGAAGATCACAAGAAGAGGATGAGCACCCATGATATCCGATCTACTTTCCATAAGCGGGAGTTCAGTCAAAAGTCTGTTTCACTTACGTGGCTATTATGTTGTGTTCAAAGGTCTGCGCAAGAAGTTCCTTCTTCACCATCAGAGGTGTCATGATATGTTCCTCCTTAAGGCGCAGGCTTTGCCATTCTCTGATGATCTCGTGTAGTCGGGAAGTTTCTTTGAAGCTTGGGTCTGTCTTGTCCGGAACCTTGGGGTAGAGACACTTCCAGTATCGCGAGTGCTGACGCTTGACCTGTTCGATCGTGCGGACCGCACTGTCCTTTGGAGTGAATGCTTCTTCCCGTAGTCGATCTGGTGGCTCCAGCATCAGTACCCTGGTCACCGCTAGCGCTGATCGTGCGATGGATCGTAGATTGTAGCCGCCTTCGAGGCAGACCACCAGCTTGCCTTTTGCTAGCTGCATGAGCATGTGCGTCATGTGTCCGTAACCTGCGGGCGTGACAAAACAACCACCCAGGAGGTCGCCCTCTGCTGCGTCGAAGCCAGCAGAGATGATGACAAGATCGGGATCAAACTCGGTTGCGATTGGCATCACGATCTGTTGAAATGCATAGATGTATTCTGCGTCTCCCATGCCGTGATCCGCCCAGGGAATATTGACATTTTTACCCTCGCCCGGCCCTTCTCCGCAGTAGTTAAGATTCCCGTCCGGTAGATTTGGATAGAAGTGTCCATCTCGAAACACGTGTAATGAGATGTAGAGCACATTGGGATCGTTGTAGAAGGCGTGCTGGATTCCGTTGCCGTGATGGACATCCCAATCTAAGATCAGTACCTTGCGGCAGCTCAACGGGTGGTCTAGCTGGCAGACGCGTGCCGCTATGGGCACGTTGTTGAATATGCAGAATCCGGAAGGTTGCGTGCTTTCAGCGTGATGCCCGGGGGGGCGGATGATTGCAATCGCGTTTCTGACAACGCCTTGCACGACAGCTTTGCAAGCCTCAATAGCGCCACCTGCTGCAAGCTTTGCGCACTCATACGTGGAGTGATTAAAGTAGATCGAGTCCAATGACTTGGCCTGTTCCTTCAAGTCTTCCACCGACGCCCCTAAACAGCTTGTCAGCCCTATGTGAGGATACATCATACCCAAACATACCTTGCAAAGCTTTCACGAATTCGTAGTGCTCTTTTGTATGGACCAAAAGAATTTGAGGCTTGGTGGCCATTCGGATAGCAATTCTCCAGCAGAACTGTTCGTTCGATTCATCTTCCGCGCTTGACGACCCGACTAGACCTGCTTGCCTAATTTCCTCGAAGATGGAATGAATGCGACGCGGATCTTCCGGATGTATGTCGTCTTCGCTCGATGACATGCTCGGAAGTTCTGCATGAAACCGCATGCGTGGGTCGTAAACCAAGCCGGTCTTCGAAGTTGCATATGGCAATACCGCAGCCCTAGGTTTCGGCGCTATCCGTACTTCTGGACTTGATCGACGTTTCGGTGCTGGGTAAGACAGATCCATCCTATCCGGTGAACGAGAAGCCTGGAAAGCACTGCCAAGTTGGGCCTTCGGTACTTCGAATGAGGGCTGCTTTGCAGGACTGTGTATGGGAAGCTGTCCTACTCTAGAGTGAGAAGAGCTCAGGAGTCCAAGCCTGGACGGGTCTATGGTAGTCGGCAAGCCATCGCCGTTCGGCTCGATGCTTCTTAGCACTGAGTCTCCTTCTCCCATAGGATAGTCTTCTTCCATGACTTCAGCAGAGCTAATGAAGCGGGCGTTTGTACCTCGCTCCATCGCTGTGCGGTCCAGTTCCTTGCTTGTGTTAGCACATAATTGAGCAAACATCGTGTGGTGAAGTATTCGGAAGCTAGAAGATATTTATAGAAGCTGTGAGTGTGTAAATGAAGTGTTTGGAAGGTAGGCGAGTGCGATCAGAAAAATTAGCGTACCAACGAACAGGACTTCTCGCGAAACGAACGAGACTCTTGTTGCATAGATCCACTTCAATAGGCAACGCTCAGAAACACCGACCGCAGTGTAATTGACAACAAGGTAAGGAATAAAGACTTACTTCCGGTGTGATCACCGCATCTAGAGGGCTGTCTGAAGGCGGATACTGGGGTGGAGTCTTCAAGAAGGAGACGGCGGACACGCGCAGACCTTTCAGGTTGACAACAGCTGGGAAGCTTCACGCGACGTCTGGCTGAGTGTCGTTTTCAGAGAACTTTGTTGGGTAAGTAAAGGCAAAAACCACGCGCGCCTTCAGCTGTCTTACTTCAATCACAGAGGTAGAACAGTCGCGGTGTATAGCCGCGGTCAGTACACTGTGTTTCTTAGACAATGGCGTAAAACAGCGTGATATCTGAGAGGTACTGCTGATTAAACAGGGCAGTACAGTACTGACGATATCGATGCTTGAGGGTGATAGTAGGACGTGAATTGATGGTCCTAAAGAGCAACACGGAGAGCCAAGAGCGTAATGACTAAGCGTGCCAAGCCCCCAATGTGCTACTCTCTCTTATTTCGTTTGTCTCGCGCTGCCTTTTGAGGCTTGCCATTTCTCTCTCAATGTTCTGCACAATTAGGTTTTCGAATATTTGGGTAGCGGTAAAAAGACTACGGGGCTGCTTCTCGCTTCAATTACCACCTACGACTGCACTTACATCCAAGAAGTGAGGAATCTCACCACATGCATTACAGCAGCACACCGTGTCATTTCTCAGAATATGTCTTGGAGGAATCGGTGACAATTTATGGTATTTAAAGAAAGTGACAACAATGTTAATAATGCGCATCATGGCAATTACTGTTGTCCAGGAGCCACGAACCAAACATTATTGATTTATCCTAACACTGGAGACAACATTCTCTTCCAGGTTCACGCAATACCTCGTACACGTAAGGAATGTTTTTCTTGTCGCTAGGCTTGTATATTACACTATTGAAAGAGAGATGGCCATTCAAGAGATAAGCATCTTGAACACAAGCTTGCGGTCCCGTCTCCTATATAAATCTCACGCCACCAAATGCCACTACAGCGAGCAAAGAGGTTGGAGTTCGAGAGCTTTGTCCGGCAGAAAACAAAGTCTGCTTGTGCAGTTTTACCCACACAGCAGACCGGCCGCGTTCGGCGGAGCCGATCACAAAGACGTCTACTAATGGACGAAGGAAATATCATCATGTCACAGAGCTCAAAGCATTGGTATCTTGATTGTTCATTCATTTCGTATCTAGAACATCTCATGACCGCTAGCCTTGCACATGATAATGCTGGCATCGTTACATCCCCCTCATTCTCGAAAGTCCGGTTAAGTGAATAGAAGCAAAGTGCTCAGAGTTTAGGCATGGCCTGGCTCTGTCCTGATTCCTAGGCATTACCGTCGACCTTGGCGATGTACACCAGGAGGTCGAGGACACGGCGGGAGTAACCCCACTCGTTATCGTACCAGGAGACGAGCTTGACGAAGTTCTTGTTCAGGGAGATACCGGCCTTTGCGTCGAAGATGGACGAGCGGTTGTCGCCGTTCAGATCGGTGGAGACGATCTCGTCTTCGGTGTAGCCGAGAATGCCTGCATGAGATTAGTACATAGAATGCATATGAGGAGGAACTGAGTCGCATACCGTTGAGAGGACCATCGGCAGCGGCCTTGATGGCCTCCTTGATCTCATCGTAGGAAGCAGCCTTCTCGATGCGGACAGTCAAGTCGACAACGGAGACGTTGGCGGTGGGTACACGCATGGCCATACCGGTGAGCTTGCCGTTGAGGTCGGGGATGACCTTGCCGACAGCCTTAGCGGCGCCGGTGCTGCTGGGGATGATGTTCTGAGCAGCGGTGCGGCCACCGCGCCAGTCCTTGGCGGATGGGCCGTCAACAACCTTCTGGGTGGCGGTGTAGGAGTGGATCGTGGTCATCAGGCCCTCGATGATGGTGAACTTGTCGTGGATGACTTTAGCGAGGGGCGCCAGGCAGTTGGTTGTGCAAGATGCGTTGGAGAGGACCTCGATGTCAGACTTGTAGGTCTCGTTGTTGACGCCCATGACGAACATGGGAGCATCGGCTGAGGGCGCAGAGATGACGACCTTCTTCGCGCCGCCCTTCAAGTGAGCTTTGGCCTTCTCCGTGGTCGTGAAGACACCAGTGGACTCAACGACGTAGTAGGCGCCGGTCTCGCTCCAGGGAATGTTGGCGGGGTCCTTCTCCGTGTGGAAGCGGATGGTCTTGCCGTTGATGGTGAGGTTGTTGCCGTCGACCTTGATGTCGCCCTTGAACTGGCCGTGTGTGCTGTCATACTTGAGCATGTATGCCTGGGTGTGTTAGCCCAATTTCTGTCGCGACCGTGTCTTGCGGAGAGCCATTTTCGGGCAACTCGCACCAGCAAGGGATATGCGGAGTGCTTACGGCGTAGTGTGGCTCGATGAAGGGGTCGTTTACGGCGACGATGTCGACGTCGTTGTGCTCGATGCTGCGGAGTCCGGTCAGCTGAAGCCTGGAAAAAGGTCCAGACGGACGCTACGTACGCATTGCGGAAGACGATACGGCCAATGCGACCGAAGCCGTTGATACCAACCTGTGCGCAGAGTGTCAATGGCTGCCACCAGCTGTAGCGGGGCATGGGAAGCTCACCTTGACAACCATGATGGAGATAGTCTTGTGCTGCAAGAGTGTTAGAGATGATGCGACTGTTAAATTGTGGACGAGAAGAGCTCACTCTTGGATTATTGATTAATGGGGGAAGTAGGCGATGGAGAGAAGATTTGCTGGGAATGCGCGGTGTTGTTGAGCTGGAGGGGTTAGTTTATGACGAGCGGGGCAAGCTTAATAAGTACTTCTTCGGTGAGAGACGTCACAGGTGTTACTTTTTTCGACATCCGATTGCTGCTGCACAGCCGCCAATTAAATATTCGTTTTACCTCCCACACATCCGGCCGGATGCTGAGCCCGCTGGCCCATGAGTCTGGAGCTCAAGCTCGCATGCTACCTCGGGCGCGTCTGGTTGTTAAAGGCGCGCGGAAGGCAACGGAGGACAGGACGCAGCTCGGAAGCGTTTGTAGTGTACTAAAGACATGCCCGAGGCTCTCGGTCGTCTATGAATCTATTCACTTTTATAGACAATCGTGTCTCATGCTGCCATTTCGTCCCTCGCACGCTCACGTTTGCTGGATTACGCCACTCGCAAGCAGAAAGTCATGACTCCACAGAAAATGCTTACGAGTGGAATGAGGTACATACCGTAATTACATATCGGCGACGCGATATAGCTGTCAAAAGCACCGCCATGCGCGACGTGCACACGGACTGCAAGTTCTTTTGGTCATTCGATAAGATAAACAAAGCGCGCGCTGCAGCGTAATCGGAGTACGCGGGGGCGGCGAGCAGTTCGTGCAAGCACCGAGACTTCCACTGCATGCAGATTTTGGATTGAGTGAGGCGTGGTGTACTTCGTAGGGGCATCCGCGGCCGACATCAAAGACTAAGACCATGGATTAGCTAAGAGGAACTCATACCCCACCACATGATCTTTTGGTGTTACAACGATGGGCAATTGCCCACTTCGACTTTGTACCTGCATAAGGTCGTGGCAAAGAAGTTCTCCGAGGCGAGATCTGAGAGCTTGAGCTCAAGGTTGGAGCTCTCCCGCCCATGACATGATGCCATTGTTGGGATATTATCAGCTGATACATAACTTCGTGTTTACGGGTTTGTGACAGTCGCCTGTAAATATTCGATGATTCCTGGGCAGGTTAAGACACTGCTCAATACTTCATCTGCTCAATAAAGACACTCCATCTGACTTGAATCATAGCAACGCCTGGGCCGGTGATCAGCCACCCAAACAAACACAACTGTGTAGAACTAAAGCTAGGAAGACTGTGAATTAGGAAGCACCTCGAAGATAGACAGAGACCACCGTGAATGGCGGAATCTAAGTACCTAAGTGACACTTGAGGCAGTTTGCGAGCATTTTGAGTTTCACGCTTGAAGCCTGCCGATCGCTTTCAAAGCGAGGAGTAGATACAAGCAGTACTTACGATGCCATTTTTGCAAAGACTTACAGGCCAAGCGAGAATATGATCGTGCCCATTAATCTAAAGATCCCACGAGTCTTCAGTTGCGTGTGTCGCGACTCCTCCCATGGAATCGTTGGAGACCCTTCGATGGGTCGTAGCAAGAGCGGAATCCTCGCGACTTCCACGTACAGCTAGCATGCGGCTTTACGAAGTCGCTCACATCAAACAGAACGAACGGGATACAGATGAAGGTAGAAATTGGGAGACGACAAGCAGCAAGCTCCTGTTGTCATTTGACTCGCGCTAACGAATTATGACTAAGTGTCATGCCGCTGGGTGCGGCTCCTTGGCGTTCTTCATCGAACCTCATTTTCGGCGAACAACTCCAGCGTCGACCACCGCCCATCACCACAACAAACCCATTGGCAGCTGCAGGTCCCTCGACGGGAAGCCCCTCACTTCCCTTTCCATTTCTTCGACACTCTCCACTCCACCCGCCGCCATGTTGCGCTCCTCGCTCGCCCGGGCTTCCAGGAGCTCCGCTGCGACCCTCCCCTCGATTGCGACACGCACAGCCCTTCCCAGAGCTGCTCCCGCAGTCTGCCAGCTCCAGCAGATCCGCCAGGAGCACGCCATCTCGAACCCGACGCTCGCCAACATCGAGAAGCGATGGGAGGACATGCCCCCACAGGAGCAGGCCGACTTGTGGATGTCGCTTAGGGATCGCATGAAGGTCGACTGGAAGGAGTTGACTCTGCAGGAGAAGAAAGCTGGTGCGTACACCCTCTTTGCGCCATTATTTGTTCGAGGAACTGCTGTATGACGTACCGGGTGATTTCGCGAGGTACCCGAATTGGCCCGCAGCACCAGTGCGACCATCACGAAGCTATCACGAACAAGTGGACAGCCAACAACAAACACACCGCTGACATGAATGAACAGCCTACTTCATTGCTTTTGGTCCCCACGGTCCCCGACGACCACCGCCTCCAGATGAGGGCCGCAACGTCTTCCTCGTCTCTATGGGCTGCATCGCCGCTGCTTTCGCCGTGTTCTTTACCACGCGCATGTTTGCCAGCCCCATCCGACCTCGCACCATGACCAAGGAGTGGCAAGAGGCCACCGAGGAGTACATGAAGGTGAGTGGACTAAACTGAATATCCGCTTCTCGCGATATGGCTACTAACACGTCACAGTCCCAAGGAACGGAGCCCATCACCGGCTACAAGGGCATGATGATCCAGAGCAAACCCGTGAAGGACCATCCCACCGGCCACGAGAACGACGAGGAGTAGAAGAGTTCCATACACATCACCAACCCATACACCAGATACCAATACCAATATCTCGTTTCCTTGAGTCAAGTTTACCCGCCTTTGGTACTGCCTGTATGCAACATGCAAGAAGACTGGGGGTTCACGAGCCGCGCGTTGGTCGGCTACTGTCATATTAGTCCTCAGTGTACAAAATTTAGAGGCATTGCGCGTTCACCTTTGCGATTCCCTGCTCAATCTTGTGTACAGAAAGCATCATGTATGCGTACAGTTGCTCTCCAATCTACGCGCTTTTCTCTGTTGCCATATCTGAGGTGCTCTGCGCCTTACTGCGAAAGTGATGGAAGGCCTGAGGGCAAGGCTGAAGCAGGGCGAGGTCACCCTACAATCAATTGATAACGAGCAGGGTGTCTCCAATCGTCGACGAGAACATCTCACATGTCGCAGCTACATCGCTAACCAACTTCTCACCTGTAATTAACAGTCTCGTACCTCTCGCATACATTCAGCTCGAAGGCAACAATGAATGACGACACAGCACAAAGGCAGACATTAACAGTTCCAGAACTCCAGTCTGACGTGGGCAACGCGACCATCACACAACATCCGCGGCCGATCACGAATATGCTTACCACTCCTATAGATATATGTCAGCTCTGTCCAGGCGCCCTTAGCTGGGACGCGGCATCGACCGCGGCCGGCTGATGCTCGTATTATTTGGTCACTGACTTGCTTGTTCGGAGGCTTGGAGGTTGACACAATGCGTACGTGCACCTTAGTGACTGCATAGAGGCAGGAGCGTGAGTAGTGCTTCTGTGTTACAGCTCCAGACAGGAAACGGTGCCAGCTCAGCTGTGCAGTAGAGCTCACATCATGGCAGCGTTCACATCCGTATCATCACGGAATTGACATGGACAGCCCTCTTCATACACTACCTAGGTATCTACACAAACCCCACATCTCACACCCACTCTCTCGGCTTCCTCAACACCTCAATCAACCTCTCCTCCCTCGACCCCTTCTCAGGCGCATGCATATACTGCCACCTCGCCGTAAGCGGCAAACTCATGAGAATACTCTCGACCCTCGCACCCGGCGTATTCAGCCCAAACGCCGTCCCGCGATCATGCACGAGATTGAACTCGACATACCGCCCCCTCCTAATCTGCTGCCAATTCTTCATGTCCTCTGTGAATGGCATGTCTTTCCTCTTCTCGATGACGGGCATGTAACTCGGCAGGAAAGCGCCTAGACAGTCCTGTACGAAGGAGAAGAGCTGTTCTTGGTCCTTCTCCGATTCGTCGAGGTCATCGAAGAAAATTCCGCCGACGCCGCGTGTCTCGCTGCGGTGCTTGTTGCTGAAGTATTCGTCACACCACTTTTTGAAGCGGGGATAGTATGCTTTATCATGTTTATCGCATGCGCCCTTGATCGCGCCGTGGAAATGAATCGCATCCTCGTCGTACAGATAACTCGGCGTCAAGTCGCATCCGCCACCGAACCACCACGCGCTCGTGTTCCCATGCTCGTCCGCCGTCTCAAAGTACCTGTAATTCAAGTGTACGGTCGGCGCATTGGGATTGTGCGGATGCAGCACCATGCTAATGCCTGAGGCGAAGAACTCGAGCGAATCGACGTCCGGGTCCAGCGCCTTGTGGTTCACGCGCATCTTCTGTATAGCTGCGCGGGGCAGCCGCCCATAGACGACGGAGGTGTTGACGCCGCCTTTCTCGAAGACGTTGCCGTCCTGCAGGACGCAGGTTATGCCGCCGCCGCCTTCGGGGCGCTGCCATGTGTCGATTTTGAACTTGGAGCCATCGAGCTTCTCGAGCTCAGAGACGATTTCTTTTTGGCGCTGCTTTATGAATTGTTCCATGCGCAGACGCATGGGCGATTGCTGGGAGACGCCGTTTTCGCGCTTGAGGAGCTCGTCTTTTTGGGCAATGGTTGGCGTGTCGGTTCTGATGGAGTCATCGGTCCACTGCTGGGGTTTAGTAGGTGCTTAGGATTATATGGGACGTTGGTTATTACCATGGAGTAGATTAGAGCACCGATGAAAGGCAAAAAGAGCAGGCGTATCCTGTTCGGCCACTTGCTTGGTTTTGGGTTGCGCCACTCTTCCATGGGATCTACCTTCTTCTCTGGCGGGATGTCTGACATGCATCTTCGCGGTGCTTGGGTTCGGAGAGTCCATCGTGTGTTCGGTCTCAGCGGTCGTCGCAGTGCATGTCGAAGCGCATAACTGTGGGGAAGCTCGAGCGCTCCAAGTGCGTGGAGTGGAGGTCGGAAAGACGGCATCGCACTGAACAGAGAGCAGGATTTACGAAGAGTCCATGAATATAGAGGGAGGGTTCGATTTGTAATATCGGTCCTTTCGAAGCGTGTTGCTGGAGGTTACCGTTCCGAAAGAAACGGATGTCACACGATGGTCGGCGCATCGTCATGCAGGTACGCACGATACCGAGGAACTTCCGGCGATGCAAACGCGCCAGCCTAGCTCCATACCTTTGTAGGGCTGCCTTCACTCGTCCTCATCGCTTTTTCGCTGATGTATACTTTCGCTGATGTATACTCTCGCTGAAGGGAGTACTGTGTTCTGCCGCATGTTTGTCGAGACTGCGAGCATGTTTGCGATATGGCATTAACGTAAGCTATGATGTTCTCACCATCAATCACTAATCGGACGAAGTAGTGCCGCCAGCGTGCTCGTGAAGTTGTGTTGGAGAACGAGACGAAGGAAACGACATGTTACAGTTTTGTACAGTAGACATCAGCACCTTGGAAAGCATCAAGGTCAAGATGTTGACCTTCGGGTGACTCAAGTGGTCATGGTCATGGGTGGCCTGGAGCTGAGCAAGTGACTTGGGCGCGGCGCTCAGCACAGCCATGAAAGAAGAGAGTCACACTGTCCATGCGGCGACAAAGAAAGGGCGGCGCAAGCGTGACCAGTGAGTTAGCCATTAAACTGTCTCGCACCTGCCCTCGTTTGAAGCGCCGTTGTGAAGCGTACGTGACGTTACATAAGCTGCTGCCTCGCTCGCTCGCCCCGCCTCTTCATCACACCGCTTGCCTTCTATCTCCTTCTTCCTTACACACTCAGCACCGCACACACCAGTCTCTCCATATCAACACCTACACTACTTCAGCGAACACCACACACACTCACAACCAACCGCCAACATGCGCTCCAAGTTTAAGGATGAGCACCCGTTCGAGAAGCGCAAGGCTGAGGCGGAGCGCATCCGCCAGAAGTACAACGATCGCATTCCGGTATGTCTGCCTGTTCTTTGCAGTTCTGTAGCAGCGCAGCTAACAGCGCCCAGGTCATCTGCGAGAAGGTCGAGAAGTCCGATATCGCGACCATCGACAAGAAGAAGTACCTCGTACCCGCAGATCTCACCGTAGGCCAGTTCGTCTACGTGATCCGCAAGCGCATTAAGCTGTCGCCCGAGAAGGCCATCTTCATCTTCGTCGATGAGGTCCTGCCACCGACGGCCGCGCTGATGAGCTCGATATACGAGGAGCACAAGGACGAGGATGGCTTCCTCTACATCACGTACGTTGCATCTTGCATAACACACAGAACGTCACTGACACACCTTTAGCTACTCCGGTGAGAACACGTTCGGCGAGGCCATCTAAGCCATTCACATCATTCACGCGGTCACGGAAGGCGAGGTGAACACACGGCGTTTGCGGTTATCTATGGGTCTTCTTTGAACTTGCACGCGGCACTATATCACGGCTAGGAACGACATGATTGAACAAGGAGGTGCGGCAGTGACTTCCTCAGCACGCAGCGCAAGGTAGCCTTGGATACGACAATATCAGCTCTTCCATCTCACTATGTAGGCGGCGGTGGACAAAGGCACCTGCGTTGGCAATCGTTGGACTGAGGGGAGCTGTACGATTAGGACTATCCTTTGCGACTGCGGCTAATATGATCATGTCATCTCATTGTATTCACTCTACATCATCAGCTGCGGAATGCGCATGTACCCGTGAGGCTGCAGTGACCAGCTCATCTGATAATGACGACATCGCTCACATGACGAGCATGGTGCACAGCGTCTGTCATGTGTGTTTGTGAAAAAGCAGAACCACACAGCTACTATCTTATCGTTTCACCGCGAAGCACATACTGACCATGTGGTCTTCACTCGACACCTCTGGTCGCGCTCCACATGCAGATCGTGGGGTCAAGTCCATGCACGGGCCACGCCGAATGCAGATGCGGGACGCCGATCTTAAGCTTTCGGACTTTAGCAAGACTTCAACGGCCTCCACATTGAACATACCGCGACAAGACATCCTGCTACCACTTTGAGCAGCCAGAAGTCACTCCAATCGCGAACCTACAAATCTTTTTCAGCTCATAAGCGGTCATTTTCACAGCCATGTCGTACCAATTCATAATATCAAAGTCCGTCGACCATCCCGTTCTTCTCCCCTCAAACTGCGAGTGCGTACTGACCGCGGAAAATATAGGCGCCTGGATCCCATATTCGCCGTCGCTATCGGTCTCGCTGCTGCTGCTACACGGATAAATCGCGAAGAGAAGGAGAAGGGGAGGAGCACTGCGCAGAGTGTGGATGTTTTCAAGAGGAGGTGGGATTTGGCGTGGAAGGGAAGTGGGGAGTGGAAGGATGTGTGATGGCTGGAATGCATTTACAAGACACTGAGATAATGACGGGAAATGGTCGCAAATTCTCCGCGAAAGCACGATCGCGAGTGCGCAGGCATGGAGAGAGGGACCAGCAACAATACGTTCGGAATCACAGCGACAAACTATGGCGACTACGCGCACTCAAGGGTTCAAGGCCGCCCTGCAAATGCGTTACGACATACCCAACACCAAAATCTAAAAATATTCTACGAGCCGAACTCCACTGTTAACAAGACCGTTGCATGACTTAGAACTACTTCGGTGCCGAGAAAAGTTTGTTCTTGGAGCAGTGGGATCTTTGTTACATGGCTGGCTATCCTTCGAAGTCGAACGCCCTTTTTTCTGCTGTTGCAGATACTCTGGGCTCTGCAGTCACAGCGGAGTGCCGTCCACAGGACAAGGGAGTTCCTACTTCTCGACACAAAGAGACAGAATAGACAAGCATTTCCACGCGGACAATGTCATTGTTCAGAGCACTCTCTAAGAATGACTTGGATTAGCCGTCCTCTGCAGCTATGATTCGAGGACCACCAACTACAACAATTCAACTTCGATTATATACAGATCATCACATTCTCATTACTCACATCTATCATGGCTACAAGAAGAACCAGGCAAGTCCGGGCGCCTGATCGCACGATCATCCAGCATCAACGCGATCTCATCGCATCAGGCATGCAATTTCACTGGCCCGGCGTAGGAACTCGCCCTAACGAGGACAGCAGGGGCATTGAAAATGGCGATATGTTCCTATGCTACCAGAGCTCTGTGCTTCAAACCTTCATACACCAGCCTCCTTTTTTGCAATGGATCATGACGCATCATACCGAAGGAGACGAGTGCCTGGAAGAAGATTGCGTCAAGTGCTTTATGAAGCAGCTCGCGATGGAGTATTGGGGCGAAGACGACCCAACTGATCACCCTATAGCTGCTAGCAATGATCCGGGCTCCATCGCTACGGCATCTTTCACTAGCGGTCGATTTAACTATGGTGCTCAAGAGGATGCAGTGCTATTCTACAATTGGCTCCTAGACCAGCTCTTGGGGGAACGACCGTAAGTATTCCTGTTTCAACGTAACCCATTCACTGCGCCCACGCTAAGAAACCACAGAAACCAGCGCAGCCAACACAAGCAATACAAGCAATGGCTTGCCGAGTTCCAAACCCCCTACCAACTCGACCTCCACATCACTGACACATGCACAACATGCGGCTACATCCAGTACTCCCGCCCCGAAGACTCACGCTTCTTCTCCCTCAGCGTCATCCCCACCGACACAACATCAACCAGCCCATCGCCTCCATCTTCTCCGAGACCATAAACGACATCCACTGCCAGCGCTGCTGCGCGCCCGATCCTCCCCAACGCGTAGCAAACCCCGTCCTCCAACGCGTAACCAAAGACCGCATCAGAACCATCGCCGCCGCGCCCAAGATTCTGTACTGCACGCTCTCAATTCTACGCCAAGGCAGTACGAAAATAATGCACACCCTAAACTACCCCGAAATCCCAGACCTCACCACACACCAGCAAAACCCCACACTACCCCTACAATACCGCCTAACCGGCGTCGTATCACACACCGGCCCGCGCACTGATTTCGGGCACTACATTGCGAGCGTGAGGGGCCGTGTACCGGGCGTGTTTCCGTGTATCTCCGATGAGGAGCTCGAGGATTTTGATTTGCAGGAGTTTCTGACGAATCCGCAGAATCCGGTTACACGAGGTATGCAGGCTAATGGGGGATTTCAGGTTTATATGCTGTGTTATGAGAGGGATGATACTATCAGAAATATGCCGGTTGCGACAGGGAGTGTGGGGGGTGGGGTTAAGGGGAGGTTGGCAAGGGAGTTGAGGGGGTTGGTGTAATGATTTTGATGGGATATCGAGGCATTGATGTGCTTTTCGTGATGAAGTTGTATAGGCTGTGATTTAGGCTTGGTGCTTGTCGATGTTGTGTCTCTTTCGGAGTGTATCTGATTTACGAGGGCAATTGTCCCATCTTCAAAGATGTCTAATGACCCTTATCCAAAAAGAAATCTACACTTCGGTTGATTGCATTTCATGGGTAAGCTGGAGATGCTAGAATCATTTGTTGTTGCTTCTAAATGTCCTGTCCGAGCTCTATTCTGCAACTCAGGGCTCCTTCGTCTTTGCCCTGTAATAGTATCCTGACCTATTAACTTAGACGCTAAATCTATAGCAGTCTGCTGCTAAGAATAGCTGTAGCACCTGCTAATAGCGTAAAATATCGCAAGTCAGCTACAATTAAATTCCTCTCTTGTTGTGGATGTCAGACTTTGCAGGGGCGGAGGGAAGTAAAGAACCCGACCTTGGGCATGTATATTTCTGTACCATTGATATCCCTTGCCTGTCATAGCAGACTTGAATCGTGACACGCTCTCAAACTCCCGCCCTCAGTCCCCTGCATCCCCGTATGCGCTCCTCAGTCCACAGCGCCAATCCCTCCACACGATACACGTCGTCCTCTGCGTTCTCCCCGTCAGCAACAAACACCATGTTTCGTTCCGCGACGCGGTAGTCGGGCCATTCCGGCAGATACGCATCGCCGTGGTTGGGATCTAGGCTGTGGATAAACGAGGTGAAAGCGCCGCTCATGTGTCGAGCCAGGCGATGGTCTGAGGCCCGTGGGCTGTTAAGGTTGTCGAATATGTAGGGTGCCTGCATGTCGTGTTAGTCTGGGCGGGGATGATTGTGTAGGAGAGAGTTGGGAAACGTGCCTCTACGCCGTGAGTAGCACCGAGGAGCACAGAGCCGTGCCAGGGGATCTGCAGCTCGTCAGTCCGGTGTTGGTTGAGATCATTGTCAGTTTGGTGCGTACCTGCGCGAAGCGGTAGCTGTAGACGGCGTTGCCGGCCTTCGCGTAGAGGCTTGTGATCCAGCGACGGACCGAATTTTCAATGGCATCGCCGACTAGCAAGAAACTCTGGTAGCGGCTAGTTAGCGAGGCTGCCAATCGTGCATAGGGAGGTAACGGACAGTTTTATCCATGAAGCCAGAGGGGAGCACGCCGTCTCCAGTGTTGTGTGGAACACCAGCAGCAGGGTCATCGGGGTATAGTTCGAAAAGCCTTTCGAATGTGGAATTTTGAATCACATAACTTGCTGTGTCTTGTTAGTCTTATTCAGCTAGGTGTGCGACTCGGTGGTCATGTACTTCCGTTGAGACCGATCAGACGCTGCGTTATGTCCGCTGTTGTGTTTGCCCCTGGGCCCACGAGAATCGAGCCCTCGTCATCATTGACTAAGATGACTTCAGCTTGAGGCTTTGGTTCTGAACAGCAGAGTCACTCACCACCCATTAACAAGGGAACGGGAATCTGGACCCCTTGCTCGAACAGCTCCACGGGATGTGCCGTCATGAAGTCACCATCGATCGAAGGAAGGAATTTGGGCCAGTACTTGACAGAAGCATTGAGCATTGTGTCATCGTCGAGCGTCCGAAGACATGAAAAATCATCGCATCCAGTGTCGTTGAGGAACGATTGATAATCGGCCTCTCTGACAGATGAGATGTTCCAGTCACACGACATTTCGTAGAAACTGCCGCTCACAACAACAGCTGGAAGTACTGCCATCAGCACCGTAATATGCGAAGCGTTGTGACATCTTACCTGCGCGGAAGAGTTCGTCGTCTCGACCTCCGTATGCGACCAGGTGTTGCAAGATCGAAGTACCGCCAGCACTGTCAAAGTCAGCACATCGGTCATGTGTAGTTAAATGTCGACCGACCTTGCTCCCATGATGGTTACTTTCGATGGGTCGCCGCCAAAGACAGCAATGTTTTCTTGTACCCAGCGAAAAGCAAGACGCTGGTCCAAGAGACCAAGGTTCTCCAAGCCAAGGGCATGTGGTTCGTTTCCGGACGGGAAGCCGTAAAACAGGAGTCTGTACTGAATGGATACGAAAATCTATAGAGGTTGTTAATACCCTCCTATGTTGTACTGGAAGTCGGGAAGTTACAATTGGGGTGTCCTGAGCAACAGATTGTTGAACTATAGGCATGTTCCTATTAGCGTTTTCTGTCCCCGTCGAGCATCAGAGCGGGTCATGGTAGTACCAAAAGAGCTTCCGTTATTCAAATCCCATGCAGCGCTTCCAGTATAGAACCCGCCACCATGGATCCAGATCACGACTGGGAGTGCGCTGGAATTCGCTGTCGAAGTAGATGGACGAATGACGTTAAGTGTCAAGCAGTCTTCACTAGAAGAACCATCCCCAGGGAGAGAATATGACCCATGGCAACCGGGGGAGTAGTCACTAGACTGATAATCAGAGCCTACACCCGCGACACTGCGTGGTCGGCTTACCTGGCATTCAAAGCGCCAATGAACTTGGTGGTCCGACCAACTGACTGCTTGAATCTCGACGGAGGGTCCGCATAAGGTATACCGAGGAAGAGGTCTTGATTATACTCAGGAAGTGATCGTCCAACAATGGTTCCATTCGCGATAGTAGCTGTCGGGTTTGATGCAAGACAGCATGTACTGGCGGCGGCAACCGCAAGCAAAGCGGCAAGTGGTCTCATTATTGTCGGACGATTGTTGGGCACACGGTGCGATTATGTAGATACAGCTCAGGCGCCCATGGTCTAATTGTGCTACAGTGGTACCAATATGGCATGCTGCGGGTGTGAATACGTTCAGGCGGAGTTCACCAATTAGGTAACCGTGTTTATCGCGCGTGTGTCCGGAATGGAAGGTGATGAGCCGTACCAGTCTCTACTTCCGCTCTATTCATTCAATATCAAGGGGACAGATACCCGCCGTTGTTGAGACACACATACCCGAGTCTGGGGTATCACGCTGTCCCCAGACTGTTAGCGTGTTTAGATAAGCTTGAAGCTAAACAATACTTCGCTAGGAAAGATGTAAGCGTGCCGACAATTGGCCGCGGCAACAGCTACCCGTTACTGTAGGTGTTGCAGTACGAAGGTGCGGTCGAACGGCTATTGACGACCACGCGGATGCTTGCTCAGGTCGATGGAACCAGATCTTCTGTTTGTCGGGTATCAATACAGTGCCATCGGCCATGCCCCGCAATCCGCGTTCAAGGCGCGTGCCTGATGAAATCAGACTTCGAGTGTCGCGTGCGTAAGGAACTCACTTGTCTTGCTGGTGCGTTTCCACTATCAAAACTGACACGTAATGTAGATGCGCAGTCTGTAGGACTCGCAAGAGTCGCTGCATAGCACGCGGCTCAGGCGCTTGCGAAAGATGCGAGGAGCAGGGCGTGGAGTGTGATTTGGAAAATCTTCAGTCTACTGTCATCTGCGCCAGTCCCGAGCCCGCACAAAAAGGAAGGGACGCCGACACTTCTTCGCTGCATGAAACTGAAGTCCGAGTCCTGGGCCCTTCTGCCGACGTCCTCCCACTCTCTACCTCCTCCACTGGAGTCAAGACAGTCTTCGGGGCGAGCCCAGCAGGCACAAGCCCAAACACACGAGTGCAAGGCTCTGGAGAACACTCACCTGAGCCTAGCGACGCATCGGAAAGTGCCGTTTTGACTGTGGAGGATCTTGGACGGACTCGTGAGTGCTGAACAAGTCTATCACATATCCACTGCTCGCATGCTTACCTTGGGACAGAGTACACTGGCCTTCGTTCTAATGAAAGCTTTCTTCTGTGCGTTCAGGACGTTTTGTACGCCACCACGGCAAAAAACGTCTCGGATTTGACGGATCGGCCTTCTTTAGTATGTCAGATATCCCTCGTTGAATGTCTCTAATGCTATTACTCTGCTAATTGCCAGATAGAAAGCGGCCAGAACCATCGATTTGCCATCTGCTCATAGTAAAGAGTCCGATGAAGCTATCAGAGCGTTCCCACCTCAAGACATTGCGTCATTCCTTGTGTCGACATTCTTCTATTACGTCGAAACGACATTCTTCTACTGCGACAGAGATTGGTTCCATGCTACCCTTAACAGTGTTTATACTGGGGCTGATTCTGGAGGCGCGGTCGACGACGCCTTTATTTGCTTTGCCTTACTTGTATTTGCCTTCGGCAGCCAGTTTGCCCATTTGAGATCAAGAGCCACATTCCAAGATTCTTTACCTTCCAATCTGGACCCTGGCAAGAGATTCTATGACTGCGGTCAGAAACTTATTCCCAGGATCATAGCCACGTGTACGTTGAAAGGTATCCAAGTCTGCCTGCTGGCAGGTCTGTACAATCTACCTTATAACTTGCCCGATACATCCTATCTCTACCTCGGAATGGCGATGAGAATGTCAATTGCCAGTGGACTGCATCGTAAGACTCTGGACGCTACATTAGATCCACGAACCATGGAGGTTCGCAATCGCTTATGGTGGAGCGTATATTCTATAGATAAGTACGTCACATCATGATTTGGGCTCAACACTACCGTCTAACGCTGTCTTAGACGTTTGAGTATCGCCCTGGGCCGGCCTTCGAGTATCGCAGAAGACGCCATCGACGCTCAGTTCCCGAAATATCATCACTCGCTCGACAATCTGGAGTACCAATCCAACGTACAGCATCAAGTCGAATATCTCAAGTTGACGAGGATAATCTCTCAAATTGTGCAGGATAGGTAGGCATTTGCCCTCACAAGGACGATCCCACACTGACTCTATAACAAGTCCTCTCGAGGGAAAGCTGTCCTGCGTCAAAGATCTGTCCCAGCAGCTTAAGCAATGGCGCTCTCAGCTCTTCTCCAATCTCCACCCCAACGACCTGCTACCCAGCGAACGAAACTTCCGCACAACAGTCCATTTGCACGTCCACTACCACTGGGCGTGGATCCTCATGGGCCGAGCCTCGCTCCTTCAGACGTCGCGACAACGTATCCAAGCGCTGTCAAAAGCAGCAACATCTGTTCCGAATCAGCCCCAAATCCGCTCAGAACTCACCAATCTCTGCGTCGACGCAGCGAAGGCGACGATAGAGTTGATACTCGTCTTGAAGAAACACAATCTACTCTGCCACTTCTCATTCACAGATCACCATGCTGCAACCGCGGCACTGATCATATTGATACTCTATAGTATAACACAACAAGGAGATGAAACGAGCAGGATCATTGGTGATGGTATCGACATGTTACGCTACATAGCGCGTGGCGGCTGTCTTGGGGCTTCCTCGGATCTCCAGACCGTTGAGCAACTGAGCAAGCTCGCCTCCGATTTACGACTGAGCCTTTATCGGACCGACGGCGATACTTCAGTACCCATGCAACCGACGTCTATGACGAATTCCTACCAAGCTTGGGTGAATTGGATGTCGGAGCAGGAGGCGTCTAAAGCTTATGTAGCCGGCCATGACCATCTGTCTTCTCAAGTGGAGTCAGAGAGTCTACACGATGCCTCCGACGTTCGTGGAGCTTGCTCAAGTGAAAATTTACAATTTGACTTCCGCTTGCCCGAACAGGAGAATATGAGCTGGTATTTTGATGCGTCGAACAGGTCGACCATGCCAGGAGAAATATCTCGAGGCGTCGAGTGGGACGATGGTAGGTTAGACTTGCTGGACATAACGCAATTCTTTGGAAACTACACAGGTCAGAATACCTATGGCCAAGGATGAACCGATTGCCTCAAAGATGAAGTCTGGGTGGAAGCCTCATAAACCAGAGCACCTCTGATCCTGGGGCATCAGGCGCTATGGGAAGCACCGCGAAGTACCAAATCAATTACTCGACGTAGATTGAAGCAAAGACATTCAAGACGTTCTCGAATTCCAAACGCATCTTATTCTATGTAAGATCGCACCCTCTGGACATCCTCATCAAGCGATCTCCATCTACTCATACATACTCTTCCGTCTTTGATGACAGCTAAGAGGTGTTGTTCCGGCCGTGCTAGGACAGTGATATCGTCCAAAGGATTGGCGTTCAAGACAAGCATGTCTGCAGCGAATCCTTGTTTGATCTGACCCAAAAACCTGTCCTGGCCCATCATTTTGGCGGGCGTGATCGTCGCACTCTGCAATATTGGCAGAGGCGGCAGCACTTGACTTCGGATGGTAAACTCGTTAAGTTGATTGACACCAAGGTGTCCGAGAAGATCAGAGCCATAGCATATGTTTACGCCGGCCTCCGCAGCAATCTTCAGGCCTTGCAACCCTGCAACATACACCTCTGCATTCTTCTCCATAGACTCAGCGGGCATGTATCCCGCAAACTGGTCGTCGCCCATCGATGTGTAGGTCACTAGCGTCGGCGTGAGATACGCTCCCTTTTCGACCATCAGTTCTGCCGTTTCCTTATCAATCATGTTGCCATGCTCGATACCCATAACTCCGTTCTCCATCGCCTGCCGAATCGATTGCGGAGTGTACGCATGTGAGGTAACATATGTCTGGCTGTTTTTGGCGACAGTAGTGATGGCACGCACTTCTTCCGAAGTGAACTGAACGTTATCAATGCGGTCTGTCGGACTGCAGACACCCCCTCCGCCCATTATCTTAATGAAATCGGATCCCGTTCGGATGTTCTCTCGTGCTGCCCGCAAGCACTCTGGCACGCCGTCGCAAATGAAAGACGGGAAGTTGGATGAGCCGCCGCCGCAGCATTCGATGTTTGAGTGGTCATGAGAGCCCCGAGTGTCGCCGTGTCCGCCAGTCTGACTCAAGAAAGCGCCTGCGATGAAAAGTCGTGGACCTTGAATGAGGCCATCTTCAATTGATTGCTTGAGAGCCAAAGATGCTCCACCACAGTCTCTTACGGTGGTGAAGCCTCTGTCGAGCATTTGCTGGCAGACGAATGCGTGTCGATAGGCCGATGTTGTTGTGTTCAGGTTCTTGGTATCTTGCCATTCCCTCTCCCCTGGCACGGCGATGATGTGGACATGACAATCGAAGAGACCCGGGCACAAGTACTTCCCTCCAAAGTCGATTCGTGTCTCGTCGCCAGACAGTTTTTGTGTGCCAGCGTCGCCATTGGTGCGGGAGTCAAGTTTGACATTCTCGATGCGCCCATTGGAAAGCTTGATCGTGGCGTTTTCGTGGATCATCCCAAGCTCGACATTCACGAGGTTGACGTTGGTGAAAACGAAGGTCTTTTGACTCGAGGGCTTCCATGGCTTCAGCGAATGGGATGTAGAGGCCATTGCGACTGACAAAATGCTCCCGGTGGCAGGTTATTGTAAGTTAGAGATTGAATTGACGACAGCCATCTGAAAACAATCTATGCGTATCACTTCCATTCTTTAAAGGAGCGGGATCGCTTTCGACTGCGGGTTGACTATCGACTCCGTAGTACCGATCTGCCAATCATTATGGTTGTCTAGAGGGAATGCTCCGTTGTGTTAGTTGTGACCCGCCATTGATCCGCCCCTCTTTGTTTGCACCTGAGGGACAGGGTACAGATACCCGACTCGAGTCATACCTTCACATCGGATGTGCGCAGTATTGTCGGGTCTTGGCTCAATCAATACGACGTATGGCGGTACAATTACCTTCGTAATTTCCAACAATCTTTGCACGGACACAAGATCAGTGCGCGATGGACAGCCCAGCCTAATTTGGCCGACCCTGGACTAGCTCCTGATGCTGCCCAGCATTCGGGACTTCCAAAGCCTCCTCGCAATTGTCACTTACCCGCACCGCCATGCGCCGTCCGACTTCCGATAGACGGGCGGCGCGGGTGTCTGCCCCTTCTCTTGCGTACCACCTATCTTCTGATATGTTATGAGCACTTGGCTATAGCGCCTGGAGTAGACCCCCGCAATTGAACCAAAGTCCCGACCATACTACATCTGTCGCTGTGCAATGGGGTTAGAAGACAGTATATCTCTACATCCTTTCCATGCCCACTAACATCCCGAACAACAAGCAGCTTTGTTCCCAGTACACGAACGCCCTATTTTTCAATCATGGCGACTTCGAATACCAGCAACGAGAAGACATCACCAGAAACAGCTATGAGCGCGAATCACCCTGAAAGCCTCTCAAACTCAGAGGGTGACGACCTCGCCGTGTTGGCGCTAGAGAAACGAGTTCTCAGGAAGACTGACTTGGTGGTCTTGCCAATGGTAATCCTCTCAGCGTCTCCTTTGCGATGGTACAAGCTTACAGTTTCCGTTAATGTAGATGTGTCTGGTCTTCTTTTTCCAGTGTAAGAGTAAAGTGCAGACGTATGGGTCATTGTCACTAACCAGCTCGTAGACCTCGATAAACAGAGTCTGAGCTACGCATCCGTGTATGGCCTCATCACCGATCTAGACTTGAAGGGCAACCAGTTCGCATGGACTTCCTCTATCTTCTATGTTGGCCAGCTTGCGTCCGAGTTCCCATTCATATATCTCATGAGTCGCTTCAGACTCTCCAAATTTGTTGGAGTCACGATGTGAGTTCGATCTGCCAGCATCTATGTTCATTCTCTAACTTCAGACAGCATGATTTGGGGTGCAGTCTGTATGTGCCTTGCCGCACCGAAAACGTATCGCGAGTTTCTTGCTGTGCGGTTCTTTCTGGGGGCGGCAGAGGGTGCTGTCAGTCCGGCTTTCATTACCATCACAAGCATCTGGTACAAGAAAGACGAGCATGCATTACGCGTAGGGTACGTCGGGATACCCCAAACATAAAGATCGTGAACTGACAAGGTTTGTATGTAGTTGTTGGATCACCTGCAATGCCATAGCGCAGATCGTCGGGTCGTTGCTTATGTACGGTATCGGCCAACACAACACATCAGCGTTGGCCTCATGGAGACTCATGTTTCTCGTCTGCGGCATATTCACCTCGCTATGCGGTGTGGCGTTCTATTTCATCATGCCCGATGGACCCGATACAGCATGGTTCTTGAACGCGGAAGAGAAGATTGCGGCTCGCCATCGCCTCCGCAAAGACCACGACGGTGGTGACAAGACTTCTTTCTCGATGGCACAACTCAAGGAAGCTGCATTTGACTTCAAAACGTACTCTGCGTTTGCATTCGGCATTCTCGTCACTGCTCCAGCTCCAGTGCTCACTGTACGTCAATGTTTCCGAGGAATCAATATGGCGCTGACGATCATCACTAGTTCGCGTCCTTAATCATCAAACAGCTAGGTTACACTTCTGGTGATACGCTGCTGCATGGATCTCCATCGGGAGCAGTGCAGATCGTAGCTATCTGGATCGGCATTTTCGCATGCCTCATCTGGCCACAGAAACGCTCTCTCATCATAATGGGCCTCGTCTCGATACCACTGGCCGGATGCATCATGCTGTTAGTACTACCTTTGAAAGGCTGGCCCATCATCATTGGCGCCTGGCTCGGAAGTTGCATTTCGAGCATCTTTTCGCTCACCATGAGTCTGAACGCGTCCAACATCCGAGGCAACACAAAGAGATCGGTGGTTAACACCGCGTACTTCATTGGATATTGTTCCGGCTGCATTGCGTTCCCACAGCTGTGGACTACGCAGACTGCACCGCGTTATACCGCTGGCCTGATTGTGTCGGTGGTGGATTGGGCTCTTCTCGTGTTGCTTATTGGTTACTATTGGTACCATGGATACAGCGAGAACAAGAGGAGGGACGAGCTCGAGAAGACTTCGGTTATCACAGTGTATGAGTCTGGAGCCGACGTCACAGATAAGCAAGACTTGACTTTCAGGTACTCTCTTTGATGGTCGATGATCGATGATCGATGGATCGAAGGGACAATCGCAAGCCCACAGCTCCGAATATCATGTCAAGCGCCTTTAATAAATGTCACTTTACCCTTAATTTTCATCGTAACCTCTTAGTGCTCTCCGCATCTTCGATTCCATTGCACAGAAGTCCTATGTGCGTTCTACTCCCTCCGAGCCTTCTTACTCGTTGTCGTTCCCTCCTTAGCTCCTTCCGCACCCTCTTCCCTCGCAGCCCTCTTCCTAACCAACAAACGCTCCGCAATAGTAGTATTATCTACCGGAATAGCAACTGCCGTTTTGGCAGCAGCAGGAGTATCTCGAACGTACCACAGCACATAAGCGTTGAAATCGCCACCGACATTCTTCTTGGTCGAACGGTTCACCGGGTTGATAGTCATTTTATTCGCGACTGCTTCTGGCTCCGTCCACTCATCAATATACTGATCGTTGCAGAACCACTGCAAGAAATCAGGCTGGTCTACTCTGGGCTGGGGCCGTAATCCAGGCGGCTTGCCGCGCCCGCTTGTTACGCCTGCGGTGTAGTGGCCTGAGCTTTTCGTGCCGCCTCTGTGGTACACCGCAGACGTGAGTTTGTACTGTATAGGTTTCGGCCTGTCTTTCAAGCCCAGGTACCGCGTAATGTCGAGCCATTCGTTAAAGTGCACGGCGCTCGTGTTCTTTTGGCCGTCGGAAAAAAGAAACAGGACTACGCGGAAATACTCGGGGGCTGAATCAATGGCCCATTTCTGTGTGAGGATTACGGGATTGCATACTTTGGAGCATGAGGATCTGGTGTCGCTGATGACGGAGGCAGCCATGTCGCGGTCGATGGCTGCTTGCACGCTGTCCAGGCCGTCGGCGGTGGGTGTTACGGAGAAGCCTATCTGAGGGACGTCACGGAGGAAGTAGCGCTCCTTGCAACCGCTGCTGGTTGAGTAGACTTGCATTTTGAGAGTGAAGAGTGCGTCGTATTGCGCCCTACGCGTTTGTCCGTGAGGAATGTTACTGGTTCAAGTTAGCTTCCAATTGGGATGGAGTAAGGTAATTCCTCAGACGCGATACTTACGTTGGAATAATGCTCTTTTCGGTGCCTTTGAAAATGTAGCCCATGAATTCACTCGCATCCTGTTGAGCTCTTTCGTTGGCTTTTCGCGCTGCCATTTGATTATCGTCTTTCTCCCGATCAGTGAAAGCTTTTTTTCCTTCTGCCTTTCTCGTTTTATCTGTGCTCTTGGCGTCGTCAGAGTAGACATCCGGATCGTTTCAGAACCATCGGTTCGCAAGTTGATGCATATCTATGATTCCATCATTGTTATAATGGAAGGGAAAAGGATCGGGTGGCGTGACTGTATGGTTGAGACTGAAATTGCCCCAGTAGTGTAGAATGAGAGTTTTAAGAACGCAGGTAGTGCAAGCAGTGAAGTGGGGTTGCATGTCGTCTAGCAGGGCATCCTTAACGGGTTGGTGCTGATTCCGATCAGCTGGGTTACATGGCCAATTCTGACCTGGCTGATCGTGCTCCAAAATCCAGTTCACAAATCGTGGTAGATGGAGTAGAGTCTATAGTGTGGAATGAAGATAGCAATCGTTCCTACTGTTGTCGAGGCCTCGAGGGCGGGTATTTTGACGGAAGGTTGTCCACTTGTATGCTTTGCTGCTCCTGCTTGCGATAGCTATGTTGTTGCGCTGTGCAACGCTCTGAACAGGTCTACCCATGCCGGCGTTTTGAGACGACCGGAAAGTGCAGTAAGGCTGTGAACTGTAAAGCTGGCTTTGTAAAATGTTTGACAAGGAAGTAAGCAGAGCAATGAGATAAAACTGTGAAACACGCAGGATTTGAATGTTGAAAAGCCACGGGAAACTGACCATCTTACATGTCAAGAGCCTGCTTCCCTTGGCTTCCTCTCGCCCTCTTTGTCTCATTGTGACTTTAAAGCCAACGTTGAATGGCATTGTTCCAAGCGAAAGAGACATTATTCGGCGAGAAAGCGTTGTCTGAACGGGGCTTCCGATGCCAAGGCTTGGATCATGATTTCAGCCATGCTAGAAGTCACTATTCTGAATGACGCCACTGCACAACCAAAGATCGAGGGGTGTGAGATGTGTGAAGAGGTGCAATCTGGCCTCTACGTCCAGACGTCTATCTGGGAGACACAAGTGTTGGTAGATGGTAGACCGGGCCAGCACGCGGCTTCCCGTGCCCATAAAGCATGGCCCGCGAGGTCTGATAGCCTTAAGGGTGTCTTCTCATCCTTCTCTTGCTTTGCTCATTTGACGACTTAATGTGGAGTTGCAGGTGTGCTGTGACTGTAGGCCACAGCCTCGGAGATGTGTCACGTAGTATATTGCAAGCTATAGGCGTATATTGTACTAGCAAGCCAACGGCAGTTCGGTGCATGATGTTGATGGGGCGAGGAGGTGGAACGTGAATGGTGATGGAGTTGGAACTGGGACGTTGAGACCGGCGTTTGGGCTGCCGATCAATTGGAAACCGCGACCCACTTGCCCTCCACGCGCATTCAACATTGAAGTTCAGACACAGTACTCACCTCTTCACGAATAAGACATCACCAAACCGCAGAGAAGCAGGAATCGCTTCTTACACGGCAAAATGTCGTCCTATCTAAACAACATCCTCACGACAACGACGTCACGATACAACAACCTACGGCGGCAGCTCCTCGACAGCGAAGCAGACGGCGACACCGAAGACGACTCACACATCTCGCGCAGCTTGCGCGCATACTACACCGAGAAAGGCAGACAGTTTCCCCAATGGCTGCCGCCCGATCCAAAGGGTGCTCCACCACCGCAGCAACAACAATTCGCATCCTCATCTGGGCGGCAGCAGGGACAGGCGCAGCAAATGGGCGGTCGCGGCGGAGGGCTGAGTGACCTATGGGATGCGCCACAGCAACAACAGCAGTCACAAGAGCCTCTCTCGCTGCGTCGAGGGGCGGGCGGTCGAGGTGGAGGGGCGCGCCCGCTGCAGGGTCGTCCAGGCATGGGCAGTTCGTTGACGCCAGAGCCGCAGAGCCAGGGCAGGCCGCTGCCAAGTCAAAGAGCTGGAAGCTACCAGAGCAATGTCGGGCGACCACAGACAGACGCATCACCACCTCCAAGCGCGGGATCAGGGTCGACAGCACAAGAGCGGCTGAAAGCGAGGTTGTGGGGACGGTCGAGCAGCCCGGCCAACAACGCACCCGCAGACACAGGAAGACAGACTTCCTCCAGGACGGAGTCTTACGAGCGACCAAGTCAGGGAGAAAGGAACCAATACGCAAACGAGCGCAACAATAGCTACGGCTTTCCACCGAGTGGAGGAGGACGGCAACAGAGCTCGTCCACCGTGTCTTCCAACTCACCTTGGGTAGGCAACGACGACCCGTATGGGCCTGGATATGACAGCGGTGCGCCGCATCGTGGGCCGCCCAACGGCCGCGTAGGGCTGCCGAGTGGGCCTCGCATGCGCTGAACTCTTGATACCATGCTCTTTACTTATTCGGCATCATTTGAATCAACTGCACGGCGTTACCGGAGCATACAGCGTTTCCTTCTCCATAGCGTGTATACCAAGGTAGCAGCATGCAGAATGTTCAAGATCCATCAAGTCTGTTCTCTGATGGTCCAAGACGCGTGGTAGTCGTGATACTCGCAACGTGATTGGCGTACCCCGCGTCATGCTGCACCGCCACCCAGCAGACGTCACCAGAGATCCTCGCAAGCATCACCTGCAGCAACACACCTATCTTCCATGTGCGCGTTCCCTGACTCTAAAAACGCCTGCACTAGGCTTCCTTACTTACTTCACCTAGCAAATTCATAACCACAACAAACTTCGTTCCCACTTCATCCCGCTTGCCCCCCATGTCTACAGCGCGCCGGTCGCCTTCGCCTGCTTCCTTCTACGATATGAGTGATGATGAAGAGGGCGAATACAACACTATCAAGCACACTACCAGTGGACGGGGCGTGAAACTGCTGTACTCTAAGAGCAAGGTACGCCACATCACCTCTTACAAACAGCGCAAGTCTACTAACGCCACCAGGTCTATGTGCACCCATCGCCATCCGCCAAAGATAACATCCCAGGCTTCGTGGCTCTCGTACAACAAAAGGGCAGACAAGCAGTGAACGATGCGCGCCCCACCTCTTCCTCGTCGACGCGAGACGTCAACGCGTCGTCGCTGCTCCTCGCGTGGATGCCCGAGTCGGCACTCGGAGATGCTTACGATACATACGTGAAGGTCGATCTGTCAGACTCGTCCTCTCCTCCCACACAATCTTACCTCGTGCCTCCACCGCCGACGACTTCCACCCACAGCGGGACGCCCGGGTATGCCTTCGCTTTGCCCGTCAGCGAGATATACTCAGTGCTGGTGCGGCCACCAAGCATTGGATGGTGGTTCGGAAGCGTGGTGGTCAATACCAGAGCTGGCGACAGCTTCCCAGCGCTCTTCTTCCATGATAGCGAGTGCCAGTCTACAATCATGCAAAGAAAAAAGCTGGCCAAGGAGAGCTTCGACCCGTTCGGTGACTCTGGGGGCATGTTCTGGGGCGGCGACGAAGTGCTCAGGTGGCTGAAGAGATACGTTAATGTAGAAAGATCTGGCGCTGACCCGAGCGTGTACCTCATCGACCCTTCTGAAGACGACAAGAAGTCCTTTGGTAAGGACGCCCGCACCACACCAAAGAAGAACAAAGACAACGAGGAGGGATCAAAAAGTGCTGGCAAGCGAGATGGTGGTATGGATCCTGTCACCAAAGCACTGAAGGAAGCACGGTGGAATTTCTTGGAGAAGCTTAGTCAAGTGACTACTTTCACAAGAAGGACCGCTCAAGCCGTTGCAGACAATCCGAAGATTCCACCACAGGTTCGAAGGCTAGTTCAGAATCCCGAAGTACAGACACTGCAAGAAGAGTTCGATAGCGCACGGCTATACCTCGCAAGGTGGGCCATGGGCATTGCTGAGCAAAGCGAGCGAGAACGAAGCCAAAGGATATGGACCGCAAAGGATGTCCTGGCCATGGAGCAGGGCGACCTTGGAGACTTTGAGATACTAGATATGGACAAGATGACCATGGCCGACCGAAGAAAACCAGTCACACTCAAAGAATGGAAAGGCTTCTTCGATCCCAAAGGTCGCCTGCAACTGACGCCGGACGAGGTCAAGGAGCGGATCTACCACGGCGGCCTGGACCCTGAAGATGGCGTGCGAAAGGAGGCGTGGCTGTTCCTCTTGGGCGTTTACGAGTGGAACAGTTCGGACGAGGAGCGTCATGCCAACCTGAACAGTCGACGGGACGAGTACATCCGATTGAAGGGTGCTTGGTGGGAGCGCATGGTCGAGGGCAACCAGACCGAGGAGCAGGAAGAGTGGTGGAAGGAGCAGAAGAACAGGATAGGTAAGCACACTGCTCACTTCACGTCTTTGAGATCGCCGGGCTAACGTTTCCCCATTCTATGGGGTCCGTCATGTAGAGAAAGACGTGCACCGAACAGATCGCAACATTCCAATATTCGCCGGCGAGGACATACCGCATCCGGACCCCAATTCACCATTCGCAGATACCGGCACCAATGTTCACCTCGAGCAGATGAAAGATATGCTTCTGACTTACAACGAGTACAACAAAGATCTAGGCTATGTACAGGGTATGAGTGACTTGCTTGCGCCGATATACGCAGTTATGCAGGACGATGCTATTGCTTTCTGGGGCTTTGTCTCGTTCATGGAGCGCATGGTACGTTTGCAGCTACGAAGTAAAGCGTTTTCACAGTACTGACCAGTGTAGGAACGAAACTTCCTGCGAGACCAATCCGGCATGCGTAAGCAGCTGACCACACTCGATCACCTCGTACAGCTCATGGACCCCAAACTCTACCTCCACCTTCAATCCGCCGAATCGACCAACTTTTTTTTCTTCTTCCGGATGCTGCTGGTCTGGTACAAGCGGGAGTTCGAGTGGACTGACATTCTGCGGTTGTGGGAGTCGCTGTGGACGGATTACCAAAGCAGCAATTTCCACATCTTCATTGCGCTGGCCATACTGGAGAAGCATCGAGATGTGATCATGGCGCATCTCAAGCACTTTGATGAGGTGTTGAAATATGGTGAGTGAAGCACTTTTCATTGTTACTGCCATGCTCGGAGGCTGACATCTTGCTAGTCAACGAACTGTCAGGTACCATGGACCTAGAGTCAACAATCGTTCGTGCCGAATCGCTCTTCAAGCGTTTCCAGCGAACAGTCGAAACAATCGACAAGAAGGGCAACTTCCCTTCCGCACCTCAGGCGAGACAACGGAAGGTGCAATCTGCCGCGGACACTGGCGCAGAGGGTTCTTCGTCGAGTCCAAAGCCTCAGGCGGAGGCGTCCTCATCAGGCACTGATAAAGGCAAACTGGTCGCAGAGGCTGAGGAAGGCGAAGCCAAGGTCATCAGTCCCGAACTTCGTGCGCTATTGAGTAGAAAGATCGAGAAGCTTGACAAGTCAGACGTCATCGAAAGTGGGGGTGGTGTCGGTTCGTGAGGGTAGATCACGTTCCTCAATTTGGCATATTGTTATCACATGGCGTCTTGGGTTGAATCAGACATGCTGGAGAGCATTGCACTGATCTGGTGGGACCTTGGGTAGGGCTTTTGTTTTCCAATCTTCACTATCATCACCTCACTTCTTGGCGCAGATCGCACACGTGTAGTCCTTGTTTTCACACCTCACACCTCGCCACATCATCAGACTCAATGCCACGAACCTTTGTAACTTCACATTGCGCACACGCTCGCAGTCTCGCTGTACACGAACATCCTTGTTCTGACACTCTGTCACGGTTTGCGCATCGACTGCGCTTCACACAGCACTGAACATATTCACGTAGCAAACACAGCGCGACACAATGGGCAATCGCCACTTAAGCTTCGCACTGCCGGGCGATGGCCATGGTCACATGGACTTGTCGATGGACTATATTAATCGCGCCCTCGATCGCTTTTCGCGCACTCCTCGTCACCAACAACGTGTTCGCCAGCAGCCGCCTCCAGTGACCCAAAAGTCAGTTATAGCCACGCGAGACCATCGGCACCACAGGCGCAAGCACCATCAACAAGAGATGACCTCCTTCAATGGCCCCTGGTCGGAAGACCTCGACGCCTTCAAGAAGTCTGTCCAGTCGATGCCCGACCAGTACAAGACTTCCTTTGCCAGTGCCTCCAAGGACACTCTCGAGAGGCTCTGCGACCCAGATGTTCTGCATGTCTGGGAAACAGATTCCGACATTGACCATCTTCTGCAACTCACCTCCGTCATCGCGAAGCTGTGCAACCTCGGCACGCGCAAGGAGAAAGGCGCCAACGCGAAGGACGGTAGCATGCTCATCATCGCCGAAGAGAAGTCCGGCCGTAACAATTTCGCGCGCATATGTCAGCTCGTCGAGTATCTGACTGAAGCCAACGGCAAAAAGCACCTCGAAGGCACGGTTGCGGCATTTGGGACCATTGTCGTGGTGAAAGGCTGGAACAACGGCGTCCGTAGCGAGGGCCGCGACGCCGAGCAGATCGTCAAGCGCATCAACACGTCCATCGAGCGCGTCTTCAAGATGGGTTCTTTCACCTCTGGCAAGAAGAAGATCGTGTGGCACCACGGGCCCGTCGTACACTCCCTGCTGCACTTCATCAACACCACCACATTCCAGATCCGCAACTCCTTCCACGCCATCACCATCACGGGTTTTCTAGATCTCACGACCAGCATCAAGCCCAGTCCCCAAGGCAAAGCTAACAAACCCACCGACATCGCAACGCTCGAGTCGTACGCAAAGAAACTAGACGTCCCAGTCGTCTTCCTCGACCCAGCGAGCCAGCTCATCACCTTCACATATCTAGCCACATACATGTACTACTTCGCATACTATATCAACGCCTTCCTCCCCTCCTCGCTATCCCGCACACACCTCCACAAAGCCCAAGACGAACTCGTCACCTTCACATTCCAGCTCCTCGGCGCAAGCAAAGCCCGATACGGCGATAAAATCGTCGCCATCGTCAAAGACAAACTCGACCCGCGCACCGCAAAGACCTGGGCGCGCAAGTGCGTCGATCCAGCCAGTTACACGAAAGAAAAATGCCGCGCCGCGGGAAAGGAGCACGCGATCCACCACGCCGTCCAACTCGCCGACGGCCCCTTCGCACTACTAAATCCAGGACGCGGTCTAAGCGCCTTTGCGCGCCTGAGCGTCGGGCCCGCAGCAACGGACAGCAAGACATACCACATCGCAGCCCCAGTAACCCTCTCCTTCCCCTCCTCCCGCCTACGCCCCAGTTCCCCAACACACACATACATCCTCCTCCCCGCGTCTTCCCAATCCCTCGAAAAAGTAACAAACCGCATACAAGGCCTCATGATGGCCGTGCTGGAACGTGTGCGCCAGGAAAAAGGGAATCCGGATCTCGGCGTGCGACAGAAAGATATGTGGCTCGCGGTCACGAGGAGCTGTGGGTATGCGATTGGAAATGCGGGCGGGAAGATGCCGGGGGATGTGGAGGCGAAGGTTAAATTCGTTAAGGAGAAATTGGGGAAGGGGACGTGGGGGTATGCGGTTGGTGCCAGTGGGAAGGGGGAGGGGTGTGTGAAGGGGGAGGAGGGGCTGAGTGAGGCGGCGAGGGCGAATAGGAGGGCGGAAGAGGTTTGGGGGAGGGGTGGGAATCAATTTGGACAGGTTCAGCCTCAGCAGCAGATAGGTATGGGTGGTATGGGTGGTATGGGGCAGCAGATGGGTTTACCGATGGGGTTTGGTCAGCAGCCGATGATGGGTGGTGGACAGCAAGGTCTTGCTGCGCCTCCTAATTCGCCTGGTATGGGACAGGCTATGCCGATCGTAGGGGACCAGCAAATGGGCGGTTTCGCGAGGCCGCAACATCAAGGCCATGGCCAGGCTTTCGCGTCGCAGAATCAGGGTCATGGTGGCGGTGGAGCGAGGTATCCGCAGAGCTTCGGTGGGAACTGGATGTAAGGTCCACGGTACTGGACTGCGTCGGGGTTGTAGTCTGATTGCTTGCTGGGTGGTTGCTTGCTACTGGGATGTATGTCTTAACATGCGCATGTGGGAATGGTATGTGTGCTATTGTAATGTGTATGAGTCTTTAAGAAATGTCTTTTCCTTTCTGATTGAATACACTCAGCCATAACCGCATGAAAAGCAGGTCTTGCGCATGTGAACGAGTCGTGTCATAGCTGCGCCGCTCACAAGAACTCCAATGAACTGGGAGCGAAAGTAACGAAGTGGTAGTAGATCGATTATTTGGTAATTTCTTTTCCAAAGTAAGTAACATAAAATCATATTTCTCAAGACTGGCTCCATGTAATGAAATCTTTTTTCACTAGTTATTGCTAACAATTTGTATTCTTCGATCTCTCCGGTCTCTGCTCGCGCACGCATATATCCCATACTGCCGCCATCTCATCGATACGTCCCTCACACTCTTCCTTCTCCCTTACCAAACTCGAACATCCGCATCGATAATACACTACCACGACTGACCCGCATCCTACAACGCCTACTCGACACATTGTTGTGCAGCTCAGTGATTGAATTAGCTTCATACTTCCGCTGCAGTCGTTTCGATGCTCCTCTCTTTCTCCTTTGTCGGCACCTCGCGCGTGGTGATGTCTTTTCGATTGACTCGCTATGAACATATCCAATCACAGAACAACACAACATGACTGGGGTAACTTATACTATTTCACACGCCCGCGCTGCATGACATTCAACCATAACGCTATCCGAAAATATGCTCGCTCATGCTCATGCCAATGCTCATACCCATACCAACACATCCCATACTCCCAAACGCCATACAATGCCGCCCAATCCCATCTACCACACCCAATCCGCATGCATACCAATCTACTTCGCCCCAAAAATCCTCTTAATATCCGCAAACTTCACCGGCTTGACGAGATACATGTCCACCCCCGCATCACTCGCATCCTGCTGATCCTGCGCACTCGCCAACCCCGTAAGCGCCACAATCGTACTCGGCCTTAATTCCATCTTCTTCTCGTACTCGCGAATCTTGCGCGTACTCGTCAGCCCATCCATGACCGGCATGCTCAGGTCCATGAGCACGAAATCGAACGGCCGCGTCGGTGGGTCTGATGTGGATGCTTCGGTCTTGAAGGTTTCGAGCGCTTCGAGGCCGTTGATGGCTTCGGAGAAGCGCAGGGATTGGCGCTTGGCGAAGACGACGAGGAGCTTGAGGTTGATCGCGTTGTCGTCGACGAGGAGGACGCGGGGGGAGAAGTATTCGCCGGTGGCTTCGTGGCTGGGGGATGGGGGCGTGATGGTTGTTGGGAAGGATTGGGCGGGTGGGGGTGAGGGCATGCCGGGTGCGTTGATCAGGGGTTTCTCGTGCGGGTAGACGTCGCTCATGCTGCGGTGCGCTAGGGCGGCGGGCGTAGGGGGGACTTCGTGCTGGGTTACTGCGAGGGTGGTTTTGGAGCGTACGACGGGGGTGCGGTGGCTGGGGAGAATGGTGGCGCGCGTGCGGCATGCGAGCATTGCGCGGGTTAGTTTGCGAGGGCCGCAGCTGGGAGTGTGTTAGCTGTGGATTGTGTATTGAATGGTGTGGATGGACTTACGGCTGTGTTATTGCCTCAACGATCCAGCCGAGTGCTTCCAGTTCCTGCCCGAGATGGCCGTCCACTGTTGTCTTCTCCGCCGTGTCTGTGCAGATACATACGACACATAACGGGGCTTTGTTGATCCGACTGGCGTTTGGTGCTCGAGCTAGTCGGTCGAGAGACGCCGTGTCGGTGAGCAACAGGTTTACGTTGGGGATAGATCCGTCGGTATTCCGAAACATTTTCATCTTAAAACCCCGGCAGACCTTCTCCATGGACTCTTTCATCTTTGTCCCACGCTCAGCACCACGCTCGTCGGCTTCCGTCCGTATGCTTGCACATAGACCAGTCAGTTCCTTCGATGCCCGTATTGCAAGATCTTGCTCCGTATTGCTGGCTTGCGCACTTGGCAGCCGCATGGATGCCTTGATGCTCGTGCCAACGTTGAGTGTGCTGTTGACCTCTATTTGGCCCTTCAACGACTCTACGATCTGTTTGACGATGCTTAGACCCAGTCCTGTGCCACTCGAAAATGGATCTTCTTGACTGAACGGCGAGAACAGCTTGGTTCTCTGGAAATCTGAGGACATTCCGCGACCAGAATCCTCAACAGCCAGCGTCAGGTCAATCGAATTCTGGCTCCTATTCGATTGCTCCATAACAATAGCAATGAAACCCGAATCCGTATACTTCAGCGCATTACCGAGCAGATTCATGACAATACGCCGTAGTGCACCAGGCTGTGATCGCACAGTCCAACTAACCAGAGGCTCAACGATCAAAGAAACAGTCACACCGCCGCGCCCATCCCTCGCATTAGTAATATTGTTCTCGGCCTGATCATATATAGCGCCTCCATTAGCGTTCTGCGACTTCCTGAACGTGTGTCCTGCACAAACTGTGTCGCACACTTCTTCGACGAGCTGGGCGAGGTCGAAATCGGCTGTGACGCCCAGGATAGAGTTGTCGGCTGGTAGCCTCTTATAGCGGCCTTCGGCCCTCTGCTTCCTCTTGCTTCCGGCTGATCGAAGCTTGTTGATCTTCGCGTAGTCTAAAACGTGATCGATGGTATCCAGGAGTGTCTTTCCGCAAGTTTCGATAGATGAGACGAGCGATTCTTGGTAGGCTGATGATACCGTATCCCGGAGAAACTCAACGGATCCTAGGATGCCGTGTAAAGGAGAACGCAGTTCGTGGGATATACTCGCAATGAAAGTGGTTTTCGCCTTGTCGGCCTTTTGTGCGGTTAGACGTGCGACCTCGCTTGTTATGCTGTTGCCGAAAGCTTGGAGGTACGGTAGCTCGTTTTCAGGCGACATGAGTCTCCCGGCTTGAGTGGTCCAGATGAAGCCGCCAGCGACCCAGCGTTCGGATGAGGGGTCCCAAAGAGGCAAGAAAATCAGCGTGCGTACATTCGGGAGTACTTTTAAGAATTCGGTTGGTATAAATTTTTCCCTCCGTTTCCGGAGCTTCCTTGGAACAGTGGTGCTCTCGGAGTGCGTGCGATCCGACTGCTCTGTTTCTGATGCCTGCGACTTCTCGTCCGAACTGTTGATGCCTAGGCCTTCCTCGTTGTAGTTGAAGAACTTTCCGTATGGGTAGCGGTGGATGTAGCGCTCCATTGCTGATTCGGTGAAGGCAAAGTCAGCATGTACGAGAGCTGCATTGCCCTCGCGCAACGACAACCCCGCCACGGGGCAAGCTTTGCTCTGCAGGAGGGCAGCTTCAGCCGACCCCTCGGGATCTGATGCAACGGTGATTCGCCTTCGCCTACGTGAGTTGGTCGAATCAGCCGTATCGAAGTCCGTCGTGTTGTGTGTGGCACTTTCGTCGCTGCTGCCAGTCTGTCGACTGAAGTCATGGAGTTGCACCTTGATGCTAGCGGCCGACGTATCGAAGAAGACTACGCCATCTGCCTGTGTACTCTCTCGCATGATCCGTGCAGCCCTTTGGAAGATGCGTGAGGAGTCCGTCTCACCATCGCGTTTTCGCTGAGCTTGCTTGACGGTGACTACATTGGCCGCAGGAGCTTCTTCTTCGTCCACCGTCCCGAGGCGCGCATTTTCCGTTTGTCTGTCCATAGTGGAGGACCTCCCGCTCGACTCATCGCGCGTGTCTTGAAATGAAGACCGCTCGATGAATTCGGTGAGACCCCTGACCATCATTTCTCCTTTGATACGATCACCTGAGTCCTTGGCCAGCTCGAGATGCTCCATGACGGCTGCTGCCACGTCCTGCATGAAGCGTACCTCGGCCGCAGATATCCCATTCCGAGGCTTCTCATCCGAAACCGCATACACGCCGATGCGATGCCCCGACCGAGTGACGATGGGAACACCAGCATAGAATCGCACGCCAGGCTCTCCCCGTACATAATCACGCTCTGCGAATCGGGGGTCCAATCGGCAGTCTGGTATGACCATGCATTCGGCCTCGTAGGGGTCGCCATTATCCTCTTTCGCAGTATACGTGGCAGCAAAAGTATGGTAGCAAATTGCGTCGACCTTATTCAAGATAGCCGATCCAAGCCATACCTCGTCCTCTGGATGTTCAGCGGCCGGGGAGAAGAGCGAGACGGTGCGAGTGGCTTCGGCGAGAATGTATTGGCGATGTGAGTCGATCAGCGAGACCTGGAGATATACACATGGTTAATATGCGCCTCACATACAATCTGTGTACTGGTTTCACTGACCATAGCACGCCGAGTGTCCAGTCGCAGTGCGGCGAGCTGGGCAAATGCTGTAAGGGAGCGATCCCGTCCAGCCTGTGGGCGGTACCCCTCGTAGATAAGGCCCTTGTGGCCGATGCCATCAGTGACATTTTCAAGAGATTGCGCATCGAGCCACGGACGATAGTATCTGTGCAGGTCGCGGTCAGAAGAAGGCTTCCGGGTGTTCGGGGTGTACTGTGGTGCTGCGACGGACCTGTGCAGATCGCGGTCTCGTGCTGCTTCTGGGTAGGATGAGCAGAGCATGGTGTCGTGCCTAGTGCGTCTGGTAGTCCAACGGCGCTACATACAAACTCAACGGCGGAGGAAGTCAGTCTTCTTGAACGCTCCTGTCAACGAGCACGGAGACGAAGTCCACGTGCCACTACACGTGCTGAGCCTCGGGGCGGCGTTTGACGTAGCCACTTTTGTGTTAGGTGTCTTCTTATCCCACTTTGCTGCCGGGTTGATCGCTGGCCACAGAGAAGGCTGCAAAACAAATCCTTCGGTGCCGGCGACAGGCTGGAAGCGCATGACGACAGCCGCTGGGGGCTCTTGGCCGCGGGGATTGTTGCCGAGTCAGCATACCGACCGGGCATGACGGAAGTTGATGCAATTTATTTCGAGGTTCCTACGATCGCGTGGAAAGCCTGAAATCGAGGCTCAGCTCGGAGCTCGGAACGGTACTTGCTTAGGTTTTTGTCGATCTCCCGCTTGACGTCCACGTTCGGCTTCGAACTCCAGACTCTGGCATCGAATTAAATAAATTCACCATGTTCGAACAGCCTGGCGCAAAACGGTACTGCATGTTTACACTCGATGTCGAAATATACACTGACATGCTGAAGCGTACGCCGTGAGGAGCTCGAGTCTCCCACCTCGTCCCCTCGTTCTACACCAGATCCTGAGATCGAAGAACTTTTGCGCACGCGCATACGTGCCGGATTCGCCTACACTACCGCCGAGACTGATGCTGGAGAGGTAGCAGATGTCCAGGATGACGAAGAAGAGGAAACAGAGCTGCGCCTCTTTGCCACAGGGCCCTCAGCCACCGGCCTCACCACGCATAAGATCCGCCTGTCATCACCTGGCGCAGGCAATGGCGAGGGAGGGTTCATCGTCAAAAAGCCCCGGTCCTACTATTTCGCCGACGAACCCACCAGCGAAGACGACCTGCGCTTAGAGGCTGCTGCAATCGATGCCAAGACTATTCTACAACTATCAAGCCAACCATGGCCAGGCTGCGCATTGCCGTGGAATGTCCGCAGCATATCAGCGGCTGGTCTGAAGCATGAGGTTCTTGTCGGTCATCCACCAAGATTAGTCACAGTCGAAGAAAAGGCGAGCAAGCGCACGAGGAAGAACAAGAAAACGAGAATTGCCATCCGGAAGACGATAGAGGCTACGAAGAACAAAGGCGAGGAACAAGCTAGACTGGCAAAGGAGAAGGAAGAGGCGGAGAAGGAGAAGAGAACGAGGAGAAATAGGGAGAAGAAGGTCAAGAAGAAGGCGAAGGCGCAGGCGAAGAAGGAGGGTGGTGATGATGGGCTGCAGGACGACCAGGTTCATCCGGATAGGAGGAGATGAGTCGTCAAGGATCAGACTTCTATGGGGTCATATAAATCTTTGACTTTCATCCACTTTGAGGATCCGTTGGGACGCTTGGTGTGTTGTTCATGCTTTCACGTGAAAGCGTCCAAAGGAGTCACCTCTCTCACCACGTCCCGCACTCGATCGCTTCTCTTGTTGTTTGCAAACGATCAGTATACTCTCACCTTTACCTGCGATCAACCACACCTCTTACTCGGGCCCTGCTAGTCTATAACGTGTCCCACAGCAGCCGCCTCCACGGCTAATACATCACCTGATACACCACACTTACGCTACCACTATGGATTACCCCAGCTCTTTCGACAACATAGACTACAACAACCAAGCTTCAAGCTACATGGAATCAGGGAACGATCAAACTTTTCCCGCGCGCTCAATGATGGAGCCTCCGTGTCTTCATTCAAACAACTTCGAGCCACAGTCTGCGCCTCCATACGCGACCGACTACCAACATCCCTTCCACGGCTACGACTCCATACACATGCCTGATCAACTAGCCTTCGGTGCTCCCGCCCCAGAATATGCTACCTACCAAGCTCTCGCAATCCACCAGCCGCCTGACCTGCAGACCGCGTACAACGCTTACGTCGCCAGTCACAACAACGACGCGACATCCTCCTCAATTCGCATGTCCCTCGCCTCGTCCCTCGCCCTCGCCCTTCTCTCACACTACTACCCCTCATCCGAAGGCTACATCATCCAAGCAACCTCCCACACCCCCATGACCAAGCACGGCCTATACTTCATGCTCAAGACCGCCGACGGCGCCTCCCCAGAGTACCACCCTCTCGCGCCCCTACTCCCCCTACCCGCCTGGAAAGACCCCAAGAAAGGCAAAAACAAAGCAAAACCACCATCCGAGAAGACTCTCGCGCAGCGCGAGAAAAGGCGCGCGGCCGAGGAGTGTAAGAGGCAGTTTGGCAGCTGGTGGAGTTATACGTGTGGTGTGCAGTGGCATTTCGTTGAGCCGGAGGAGATTGCTGGGTTTGAAGTGTTGAAGCAGCATAATGGCGTCGAGGGCATGGAGTTGCGTCTGCATACGTATCTCGCTATCGTCCTCGCGCCACCAGACCTTATCTCTCGTCTCGCATCCACAAACGACATTCACCGCGCTGACGTACTCGCCGATGCGCTCAGTCGCAGCCACGACGTGCAAGTCGGGCACGGCATGTTGCTGTTCGGACCGTGGCTGAAGCTGTATGACTTCGATAATGGCAGGGAGACACAGGTCGCTGGGACCGAGGAGGATGAGTACTACGAGGGCATGGTGAGCTGTGAGGACCCGATGGTTTCGCTTTGTAGGGCGCCGAATGGGCAGGGGCTGGCAATCGATTTGAGGGAGGTGGGGATGGGGGTTGTGGATGAGGTGTGTGGGATGGTGGTGGGGAGGGATATGGACGTGCTGGAGGATTTTGAGGAGTGAGGCTAGATGTAAGGATATGCTAGTAGGCGTAAAGAGGGAAGAATTGGGTTTCTGAACAGTGGGTTTAAGTGTGTTTCAAAGTCATCTGCTTTTGAGACTGGGGACCTGTTTCTGCATTCATCAACCATACTTTTTGAGGCTACGCGGCTCATTGCGTTTCTTTGCACCAGGCTTGGCGGGGCAATTACGAGTGTGCTCGTGATTTTTGAGTAGCTGGGTTTGGCGTTGAGTGCGTCCTTGAGGTTGACATGAGGATACGAGCACCTTCCTTAACATAGGTACGTGTACCGGTAGCACACCAGAGTCTGGGTATTCGGTTAGTTCAGGTGTACACTCCTTTTCCTATAAGTAGGGCCGGTGATTGCACCAGGTGGAAAGAACGAGAACTTTGAATTTTGCCAGTCTCGTGTTCGAATGCACTTGTGCTCGCTCTTTTTCACATTTTGGGTATAATTTCTTCTTTTTTTTGCATAAATATGGATTGAAAGGAACCGAGACCCAACGGCGTGAGGCCATCAGTTCACCAATTCACCAACCTCTAACTGAATTTTCACTAACTACATGATGAAGCAGCCCGTATGGTCTCAAAACACTTTTATTGACCATGTAAGCTGTTTTTGAGGTAGCCGGGAGTGCTACACATACTCAATGCAAGCAGTCACATTGCCTCATAGCTGTTTCAGTCCCTCCAGGCTCATTCATTCTCTTGGACATTGTGCGCTAAGCGATGCAAACGGCCGTTGCTAGGCGACATGTTCCAGCTCCCATTCACCTTTCGCGTGTGCTGTCCATCAAGAAATGACGATAATCCATCCTGGCTATCCTCGCAGCCTTCAAAGCCTACAGCCCTCGCACAGTGGTAGTTCCCAAGCAGAAATCAAAACGCCCTTCTTATTCCATTCCACTCCCCGTCCCCATCCCCATCCCCCTCGTCTGCATCCCCGGATGCCTCCCACTAACGCTCTGCCTATGCGCCCTCCCACTACTCCCCTCTATACCCCCAACCCCATTCAACACATCCAAATCCACTGGCGTGCCCGCACCCATACCAAATCCAAAGTCACTGCCACCATGCGCAAACACACCATCGTCTCCCAAATTGGGCGGCTCCACGTTAAACGGCACAAAGTAACTGCTCATCGGGTCGAAGAAATTGGTACCCCCACCGCCCAAGCCCATGGCCTCGAGATTCCAGAACGTGTTGTCGAAGTCGGACGAGAGGTCGGGGAAGGGCGACATGTCCATTTGGTGTGCGTGCGAGGGGTGGATCATGGTCGGTGATGTGTTCAGCATGGGCAGGTGTTGTGCGGGGTGGTGTTGTGGATGGTGCGATGCGAAGTCTGCGAGGTATTGTTGGCTCGGAGTTTGATGGTGTTGTGCGGCGGCGGCTTGTTGGGCGGCGTAGTATTGTGCTGGGTCGTAGCCGGTTGCTTCGTGGGATTCTTGTTGCGCAAGCTGGTTCATGTGTTGTCGAAGAGGCGGGGCGTGGCCGGGATGTTGTTGAGACATGGAGTTGTGGCGTTGTGCGGTCAAGGAAGAGCCGGCGTCGCCCTTTGATACGGACTTCGACTTGTTCTTTCGGGCTTGCTTGCGTTGCTGTTCGGTTCGTGAAGGTGGGGAGAGGGAGGCGAAGAACTCCTCGACGCTCTGAAGGTCGCTCTTCTGACCCAGGACAGCGTCGGTGCCGGGCTCATTGGCATTGGACTCTGCAGCATCTTCATAATCTGTCTTTGAGACACCATGAGGGTAGCGATCGAACCAGTCGCCATACTGGAAGATGCTACTCTTCTTGTCCCCCAATGAAGCTGGACCCTTGAGTTGTGCGTCTGCGTGTTGGCGATACAGGTCCTTCAAATTCTCTGCAATGTAGTGAAACATGCCCCAGTACCTCTTCATCTTCGTCAAATACTTGACGTTGTATGCCAGGTACTTCTTTGACTGCGCCTCCAGCTTGGGGTTCTTCGAGAACACACCATGGACGTGGACGGTAGAAGAGAAGAAGGCAGAGTAGCCAGCGAACGGCGCAACCACATTGTGGTCCATGGACTCGTTGATCAAGATCGAGATCTGATTTGCAGCATCGAGTGCCGATCTAGCAGACTCCGTGAGGAAGTCGTGTGGCATGTCTTTCGGTGGTCGGCTGCCTGCCGTGGAGGGTAGGGCGAAGCGATGCATGAAGAGCATGATTTGCTGCCAAAGGATATGCAGGTAGAGAAAGGAATTGGCTGTCTTGCCAATCGCATGGCTCTTCAGATTCTCCGGTGTGTAGATGAGCATCTCTGGCAGGGAAGCCTTGAACGCTTTCGCCTCTTCCTTGATTGCATGGTACGTTGACTCTGACGACCACATCGGTTCGGTATCACGTTCTTTCCCGCCCAAATTCATGTACTTGATGAGCTTGCCCCATACGCACACTAAGCGAATTGTGTACGATGAGACGCCCATATTATCGCGGGGATCCGCCAATTGACCGTTGTCCGGTGGTACTGGATTTGGTATGTTGCCTTCTAAGTCCTCCGTTGGTGCATGGATTTCATGTAGGTATAGATGCTCTTTCACTGGTAACTGTACTTCGATGTACTGCTCATGTACGAATAGAGGTCGATCAGTACCAGATGAGTTGAACCGATCCATCAAGAAGCAAGACCACATCGTCCGACGCCGAATCTCACGATCTGTTGCGCTTAATGGCTTTCGATCGGCTTCGCTAACAAGTGGATCGAACTCATTCTCCTTGTGTAGTTGTAAAGCATACGCCATTCTCTGCGCCATGCCGCCAAACATCCAACTTCGTCCTCCTTGGCAAGTGCCGAACTCATGTAGTCCAAGAAGTAGATATACGATGAGAATCGTGATATTGGGTGAGTCATATCGCTTCAGCGCGATCTCTCGTGCTCGCTCTCCCCAAACATCGCCGCGCAGGAAACAAGGCTCGGTCCGTAATTGTGGATGTGTCGAGAAGCGTGCTGATATCGCGCACATTGCCAGTATGAGCACGGGTGGCACATTGCCAGCTGCCAATCTCCTCATAAAGCTCGGCTTGTGAAGAAGAGGATAGCTCTGCCCATACACGAATTCGAAGTACACTTCAGCCAGGTGCTCTTGTATCTCTTTCGACGGCAAACTCTCAGCACCTTCTGTGAGCAGCTTACTGTCTTCCAGTTCCTTCGATCGTGCTGCCACTCCTGCCGCATCTGGATCCGACCCTTTCGACTTTGACCAATCGTCAAGATCATTTCCGAACGCTTCGTCTTGACCTCGCTTCTTGGTTGTAGGTGTTTTGGGAGGGGCACCGGGTAGCGCAGGTTTGACCACCGATCGGCCTACGTTCGCGACTGAAGGGAGGCTTTCCTTGGGAATCAGCTTGATAACGCGATCTTCCATGCGCTTCAGTCGCTTGTCCAGCATAGCCATGTAGTCTGTCCTCGGTGCAGCTTTTCGCGTGGTGACCTTGTACACACACGGTATCCTACTCCGCAGACAGTGCTTGCATGCGGGCTTCTCGCCTGAGCAACGTATCTTCTTCCTGCGACATGCGATGCATGCCAGAGGAAGTCGCTTCCTCTCTTTCCCAGCCTTTGTCTTCATCTCGCTCCATAACGGTGGGTCGAAGGGATCGTCTTTGCTTTTTCGAGAGGTGGTAGAATGGTCTGTGCCGTCGTTTTGGCTCAGTCTAATACCGAGTGCTGAAGGGTCGTTTATATTATCTCCGATTGCAAGCATGCCTAGTCCGGGTGCACTTTCTGGACTTGGGTTGTTCCCATCACCAATGCTCATCCTATGAGGGTGCGCACTTCCACCACCACTTGCATTGTCCTCGCTCATCTGGCCTACGCTTCCGCGGTGGTCTGAAAAGCCTGCCTCCAATTTTACTCCGTCAAACCCAGCGCCAAAGCCTTGAGCTTGCGCGTACGCCGCATCGAAGTCGGAAAAAGATCCCATAATGTTGGAAGGACTTATTCCAGATGCATTCGGAGAGGAGCGCAGTTCGGACATGCCGTAATCGTTCAGCATAAGGGAATTATCGTGTTCGAAGCGCGCTTGCGAAGGCGTAGCCATAGAAGTTGCGGTTGCGCCGGAGTCGGCCATGCTTATGACGCCTGCGTCTCTGTGCCTCGCCGGTGCAGAAACAGCTCACATGGGTTCGAAGGAAGATCAAGCACCAAAAGTGATATCACTTGTTCGCTTGAATATCCGACACGAACATGGCAACCGGATCCAAGCAGACGGAAGGCGTCGTGTGCCAAACTCGGAGGAATACCGGTCAAAGAATGTTGCGCGGGCTTAACCGTAAGCTCCGAGTCTCTCCACAGGCGAGAACAACGGTGGATGGCAGGCAGTGGGGCGCTAAAATACCATATGTGGGGAGAAATCAAGCCAGCGGAACGACGACGAGACGGAAGGGCTGGCCAGCGTTCATATGGCGGAGACAACTCGGGCGTCTGGAGACAGGTATATTTACGATGACGGTTAGTGATGTCGAAGCACCCGCTTTACAGTGTGGCTGCATCCTTTGATGTATGCCCACGCTGACTCGGGCCAGTTGCAGGCTGGTTAAAAATGTCGACCAGGATCTATGTAAGCATGGCGTCCGCGTTGCATGTGGCGTCTGGATGTAATTGCTCTGATAGGATTTGCACGCCTGTCTTCCCGTTGGAGTTCGATTAACCTCGCCAAAACGCATGCGAACAGGCCGCCAAGAGGCCCAGGAGACGTGCATCTGCATCTTCCCCACATGGATGGGGCATGGAAGAGCTGCCATTAATCAGATATCACTCAGCTGTTCAGGCATCGAAGCTCAATATGATCAGCGTGATGCGGCCACGCTGATGCGCATCAATTGCGCATTCAGATACTGCTCAATTCCTTCAACATGCAGGCATGTTTGTGTGATTGTGATGCAGCCCAGTAGAATTCTTCTCTCAACTTTGCGGGACAGCCGCTTCCCATGCAACGCTGCACTGAAGCCACGCCACGCGCGCGCATATTGCAAACCCTCATCAATCCCAGATTATCCATCACTCAATCTCCGAAAACACTCAGACCACGTGCGGAATCATTTCTTTTTCCTTGCCGTACCCGCAACGGCGCGCTGATCGCCTGATCTGACGTGCAACTTGCAGACCGGTCATAATTTGCGCCCGCTTTGGACACCTCCCTCGTGATGCAATCTGCTGTCTCTTCTCTTTCAGGCCATACGACGTCCAACTTGGACGACAGCCACCGGTTATCTGGGTGGCGGAAGAAGGCAGGTAGCACGTTTCAGGCATGAGGAGACTTTACACGTGGAAGGTCACCACGTTGTCTGACAAGCGGGGCCGACTAGGTACTAGGGATGAGTAGAAGGTTCAGCCTTGTTTCTGGAAGATCGGTGCAGTCAGATGGACGAGTCACTTATGAGACTAGCATCTCGAATCGGTCTCAGACCTGCCCAGCCCTCATGTTATCAGTATGCCACTTCTAACAATATGAGTAGCATCTAGCCAGACTCCAAAAATCACTTTCATGAAGCCCACCTGGGCAGTGGTGTGTTCGCGTTCCTGATGCTCCTTCCCCACACGATTTGACATTGAGGATGTGTAAACCAGGCATGTAGTGGATAACGCGGCTACACGTTCTACGAACTGCAGCCTTCATTACGCTGGTGGCCCGCTCGTCCGCATTTCGTCTCACAACGCCTCAAACAATCCGAGGACTCCCGAGTATAGCATATAGTGAGTGTACAACTCATCCACTAAGCCTCGCCTATATGTGCATGGTATGTATGCAGGCTCTACTCACGACATTGCGGGCCAGACGAGGATGAACCTTGGTTCTTGTAGATTGTGCTGAAACCTGCAAAAACGTTGCACATCTTCCAAGATCGGTCGACTATTCCCATAACGTAATGCGTGTAGCCAAGGCTTACACAGAAGTGAAGTGTAAAGTGGAGGTTGTAGACGCGAGTTTGCGCCCGTCGAACCCGATACCCGTGACCTCGACTCCCACCTCTTTGCCCGCAAACCTCTCCAGGATACCTTGACTGACCATACATTCTAGCACGTGTGCCCTGCCGATCCGCACGCTGTCTACTGCAACTAGGAAGTCAGAGAAAGGGCCTGTGATATCGCTGTATGGCTGCATCTCTGGACCGTCATCGGTGTAGTTCCAGCATAGTCGACTATGTGCATGCTCATCCTCGCCTCGGCTCTCGAAACGGATCTTGTCAATACTGCACTGTCGCGTGTACGTGTTTTCTCTCAATGGGACGGTGGTAAACAACGAGATCTCGAGAAGTGGAGTAGCGTCACCTAAGACAGAGCCGCGAAGATGTACACCGATTTCATGCAACCGAAGATCGTCGTTTGTAGCCGTAACCTTACCGATCCGGGCTGGAGCAATCAAAACGACGTATCTCTCGTGGATTTTATCGAGTGGCAAAAGGCGCGGCTCACTATTGTCGGAAAACTTCAGATACAGGTCAAGCTCAACACCAGTCGTCGACACATTCTGACAGTCGTATCTCAACCGTAACCTACCATCTGCTGGCATGTTGAGTCTATACAGAGGTAGCCAAAGGTCGTGGGATTGATCTGTTACTTGACCTTCTGCATGGTCGTTGTTGTGAACTTCTATCAATAGCTTGGACTGACCAGCAGTTTGACATAGTCTATGTGCCAGTCGAGGACGCTGAAGTCGATCCTGTGGCTGAGCCGGCAGCGGGAGAATAGATTGCGATCCAAGGCGTGCCTGTAACATGGTGTTACTGGGTATTATTTGTGGTTCTCCTTCATGGGGAGAGGAGAAGGCCCGCGTGAAGTCGGTGTAGACTAGATGGTCAGTCTATGTCACCCAGCGCTTGTATGACTGTGGTCACGTACAGAAAGTCTCTGAGCCTGCGGGAAAGGTTCTCGCATGCTCAAGGACAGAAGAGCCAACTGTCGGCTGATGGCACTTGACCATGTCCTTACAAGGGCATTCAATCCCCACTGGAAGTGCCTCGCCTTCCCAGACGACTTTTTCAATTTCTCGTCCATGAGGGTGAAAGTGCTCGAAAGACCACGCAGGCGCGAACAAGCAAGCAGACATCTCCAATTCAGCAAGCTTTGCAACTGCGACTCCGGTGTTAGTGCCGCCGCCGCGCTCCTTGGGATATGTGGTTCTTCCTCCACCCTGCGCAAAGACGTCGATCCCGAAGTACACTTTCTCTGGCTTGAAACCAGATCGTAATGCAAATGTTTTCGAGTCTTTCGCCTGCGATTCTTCCCAACAATAGTTGGTCAGGATACTGCCACATGCTTCGGCGAACGGCAGGTTGTAAGGAGTCAGTCCGTTCTGATAAGACACTCTGTTTGATTTCGTCAACGCGTCGTACCTACGACATGTGATCAGTCAAAATCCTGCATAAGCAAGAACAGTCACATACCACAATAGCTGTCTTTCACTTCCAAGCTCTTGTCGCAGGTGCACGAGGAATGCTTGCAGGTGAGGGATCCAAAGATCTTTGGTGAAAGGTTTCTCGATGTTCACCAGATAGCCGTCGAAACCGTAGTGCTTCGCAATGTCGGCTAGAACTGTCGCGAGGGTGTATTTCAAGTCGACTCCTGCACCCGTGTGCTGCAGAAGCCTCTCGGTGTCCTTGGCTTGTGGTTCCAGAATGATCGTACCGAGGACTCTCACGCCGTTGCGATGTAGAGTATTCGTCCATGTTGGCGGCGGTACGCAGACTAGCTTGTGAGAGAAGTACACAAATGATTCGACAGACTGAAGATATTCGCAGGCATACATCTCTTCGGTGACTTCGCATTTCTGAACGCTTTCGTAGTCATGGTAGTTGCCTGCGTAGTCATGGCAAAGCAACACGTTTGCCCCATTGGTACCGTTGTTAGGGTCAATACAACGTCGTAGCAAAGGAGTGTTGGCCCGTTGCAGCGGATCAGACTCGCGAAAATCCCAGTTCTGCAGCTGCTCGAAGGTGTCGAAGTAAGTAAAGCCTTTCAGTCGGTCCTCTTCCCGTCTCTTGCTGCGCTCCTCTGGCGTGGGGCCAGTATCTGGCGTTGGGAAGAGATGCCGGTAGCCGTCTCTGATGGGGCGTAATATGTCTTTCCAGCCAAGAGCATAGGCCATGGTCCTCGTGGATGTGATATCAATTGTTGATTAGATATGGTCTACCGGTAATGGTGTTTCGGAGGTCCTCATCTTATACCATTCGTGCTGCGCCTCTCAGGCTGCGATGCTGTGCCGCCAGGACCACATGCCAAACAGAACAAATCAGCCCATCTGTCATCCAAGTGGTATGTGAGGGCGCTCGTAATATTTCGGTCATCAGCTTTGACGATGCGTGTGTCCTGGATTGACACAATGGAGGCACGAGCACATTTGTGGTATGCAATTTGATGAAGGTGCGCGTAGTATGATAGACAATTGTATTGAGCTATGAGGCCTAGCGACTCATTCAGGAAATTGATGTCTCCGGTATCGAGCCTGCAGATGTCTAGAGACACGATTGGGGGGCGCGCTTCATGCAGGTCGCGGGTAGCGGTCTTGGCAGTATGCAAGGATCAGCTCCGCCTTGCAGCTGCTAACGGTGGAACGTGTTCATTTCTCTGACAACAGAACAGCTTTCCAAGATTGCGAGCGCTTTCGCCTTCACCATTAACGAAACCACGCGCACGATCCTGACGTTGGCAAGATCCGCCTTGCCGCCATGATGAACATATTCCGGATACTGGGTGAGTTGTGCCCTCACTTGCGGAGGACGCGGAGGTGTCGAGGGATGCGCAATATCAGAATCCTATCGCAAAACTGACAATTGTCTCAGGGGACTTATCCCACCTATTCTCCATCTTGATTCTGCTGCACAAGATGAAGACCTCGAGCGTATGATATCCGTCCAATTCCTGCGACAGACGCGTGTCTAACGAGTCACCAGAGCGCATCTGGCATCTCGTTCAAATCACAATTCCTCTATCTGATTGTCTATATTACACGATACCTCGACCTGCTATGGACCTTCTACAAACCGAATGCGCTCTACAACACCGTCTTCAAGATTGTCTTCATCGCAACGTCAGCGTACACAGTCTACCTCATGTTGAACGACTACAAACCGACCCACGACCCCAACCTGGACACGTTCAAGGTCCAATACCTTGTGGCAGCAAGCGCGGTGCTCGCGATACTGTTCCCATATGAGTACAAGTTCAGCGAGGTGGGTTTCTGGAATTGAGAGGCATCGGGCAATGATCGCTGACAGCGCGCACAGATTCTGTGGGCCTTCTCCATCTGGCTCGAGGCGGTTGCAATCCTCCCTCAATTGTTCATGCTGCAGCGTACTGGAGAGGCAGAAACCATTACGACGCACTACCTCTTTGCGCTGGGCGCGTACAGGGCCCTCTACATCCCCAACTGGATTTACCGCTACTTCACTGAGACCGGCCCGAAAGGCTTCTCCGACCCTATCTCTGTGGTAGCAGGTATCATTCAGACGATCCTCTACTCCGACTTTTTTTACATCTACTACACCAAGTGAGTCTCAACCACGACCGAGTTGGCACGAATTGAGTCTAATGCAGAACAGGGTCATCCAAGGCAAGAAGTTCAACCTCCCCGTGTGAGGCAGCCTCCAAGCGATTTCTTCATTCAAGGCGCGTCATGCGCAAAGATTCAATTCCCTTGTACTATATATTGAAAGAGAGATTCGGCGTTATGGACAGGCGTTCATGGCACATGCCTGGGAAGCTGGCGGAGAGACGGCGGATCAGTGTCCTACGACCATCGGGTCAGCAGCTTGGATCCCAAGAGTCAAGGCATCGGAGGCTCAGGAATTGCAATGTGTGTACCTTTTTACACCAGGAGTCATGTTCGACGTCAATTATGAGATACTGCCAGATAGATTCACGATCAGAATTACTTGCATGTAGCACAATATCATTTGAAATAGAAGAACTTGTGCATGTCACGGCGCACATCAAAGTGAATTCGTAACTGTAGTCGCACTTCGCTACGTCTTAAAATAATTCACAAGGCTGACGTGCAGGCGCCACTACGAACATGAACATCGGGCGTGCGTTCCGGCGTCCGAACAAAGACTCTATCCACTTGTCACCACTTTTCACACTCCTAATTCCTGTAGTCACATATTAATACGAGCTGCCCACTGCTTCGCCTTCGCTTCTTCAACTCTGCTTCACATTCGCGCCTCCCGCTTAAGCTCAGTCGCCTCCGCCTCCGCCCTTCAGTCGCCTGCGCACGCGAGGCTACGGAACCTCGACCCTCTCACACACAACACAATGTTCTGTTTAAGAAGCTGGATACCCGTGCTTTTCTTTCTGTAAGTTGGTCTACCCTATAAAAAAAGATCTATCTAGATTGCTAACGTGGTTGATTGCAGATTACGAACCCACGCATCTCCCGTCTACCTCGTCCTCTTCATCTCCGCCACATATTTCCTCAACCGGCCGTGCGTATACTGCTCGCTCCTCCTCTTCATCCTCGTCGTCGCGCTCTTCGACTTTCACACGCCGTGGTTCGATCCGCCGTTGCAGGAGCTGGCGCTGAACAATTCGATGGGCGTGCTGGCCCAGGCGGCGAATCAGACGGCGCAGGCGGTGGTGAAGAATGCGGTGGATGGTGTGAGGGGGCGGATGGGTGGTGGAGAGTGGGTGAAGGGGTTGTTGGGGAAGAGGGAGTGGAAGATTCAGTGTTTGGATGTGCTGGTTAGGATATGACGTGGAGTCGCGGAGGGAGAGAGGTGGCGCGTGGAGATTGGCGTATAATGGTTGAGGCTACAAAGGTTGGGAAGGTGGATAGATGGGTTTTGCATGGTTGGCGCTGCGGGTATGGATATCTCATGGCGTCTGCGGAATACCACCTTTGCGAATCTAAGGGCAATGCGAGTTAAGCAGTTACATACGCGTTTGGGCATACATCGAAGAAAGCAGTGCGTACACCGATTCCATATACTCTTCACATATGGATTTGTGAACGTGTACGTGTCCTCGCGCTCTTTTGCCCTGCTGCAAAGGCTGGCCGGATAGCATCAGCATGAATGCTCGTGGGTATCGTGTCGTCTCACTTCTTAATGCTGGGAGAGATCCAAATATGACGTGTTCACGCCTTATGGTAGTAACTAGAGACTATCACCTAGCTAACACATTCATTAGACCTTCCGCGTGCCAATATGTCAATCAATTGCTTGTACCTTAACCCCCCACTACCGGTAGTGGAGCGGGTCAATCCCGCGGCGGGGCAACTGCAACTCGAACACGCGCACCTTCTCTTTTGGGCCTGTTTGCTTCCATCTCACGCAATTGGACTCCGTTTGCATCCATTGCCTTCTTCTCGTTCCTTCCAACGCTGGCTGCCTTTTCCCTTTCCTCGAGACTCTGCTCTCGACCACAGCTCTGGACCAGATTCCGAGCGACACCACGTTTGACATCTGCATATATCAGCCCCACCACGAGCTCTAGAAGCTTCTCACAAACAGCTACTAAGCTTCACGATAATTCGCGTGTGCAATTAAGACCTAGGCCAACGCTTGCACTTGCGAGATCAAACGCATTACACGTTCAGAAGAGATTCTGCCAGTCAGAGGTCACGAGTAGCTTCGCAGACATGGCTTCAGACAGAGACATTCTCCCAGCGTGGTCAGTAGACACTCGTGAATATCATGCGCACATGGGCTGATATTACTACCACAGGGCCAAGCCAACGCACTACACCGTCGACCTCCACGACCTCGAGTTCGGCGGCAAGTTCACATACAAAGGCACTGTCACAATCGACACGAAGATCACCAAAGATGGCGGCTTCAGCGACCTCGTCCTCAATTCTTACCAGCTCAAGGTCCACGGCGCCGAGCTGAAGGCTGGCGATGCCACAAAGTCAGCGAAGGATATCTCATACGATGAGAAGCGACAGCGCGTCACACTCGGCTTCGGAGAGAAGATCAACTACACTGGAGAAGCGAAGCTGGAGATCAAGTTTGAGGGAACCATCAACAACGTCATGGCTGGGTTCTACCGCTCGAAGTACACACCCAAGGGCGAGGTACCGGCGTCCGTTGCCAAAGATGGCGATTTCCACTACATGTTCAGCACGCAATTCGAATCTTGCGACGCCCGCCGCGCGTTCCCTTGTTTCGACGAGCCGAACCTGAAGGCAACCTTCGATGTCGAGCTTGAAGTGCCCAAGGACCAGATTGCTCTTAGCAACATGCCTGAGAAGGAGATCAAGCCCAGCAAGCGCGACGGCTTCCACACTGTCGTCTTCGAGCGCTCACCTGTCATGTCGACGTACCTTCTGGCGTGGGCTATCGGTGACTTCGAGTATGTTGAGGCGTTTACCGAGCGCAAGTACAACGGAAAGAACATCCCGGTCAGGGTATACACTACAAAGGGGCTCAAGGAGCAAGGTCGCTTTGCGCTGGAGAACTGCCACAAGATCGTGGATTACTTCTCAGAGGTCTTCCAGATCGACTACCCTCTTCCCAAGGTTGACTTGCTTGCTGTTCACGAATTCGTAAGTGTCCTCGCCTTGCAAACAAAATTGCGCTGATATCTCAGCCAATTATACGTCTGCACTTCCTCTTTAAACGGAGCTCTTCAGCTAACCATTGCTTTCTAGTCACACGGTGCTATGGAGAACTGGGGTCTCATCACCTACCGGTCAGTATTGGCAACGAAAAACCTCTGGAGATGGAGCTTACAATGGATTACAGGACGACCGCGGTGCTCTTCGACCCAGCTACATCTGCAGACAGCTACCGCAACAGGGTAGCATATGTTGTAGCCCACGAGCTGGCCCATCAGTGGTTTGGCAACCTCGTTACCATGGACTGGTGGAGTGAATTGTGGCTCAACGAAGGTTTCGCCACATGGGTCGGATGGCTTGCAATTGATCACCTCTACCCTGGTATGATTACGCTCTCACCTCCACAAGCCAACGCTAACCTTGGTCATAGACTGGAACGTCTGGGGACAGTTTGTCGTACGTCATAAGTCTCGAGGTACATTCACATTGATCCATGGCTGACAAGCGTAGACTGATTCCGTGCAACAAGCCTTCGCCCTCGACGCTCTCCGGACATCGCACCCCATTGAGGTACCTGTCTATGATGGCCTCGAGGTCGATCAGATTTTCGATCACATCAGCTACCTCAAAGGAAGCTCCGTCATTCGTATGCTGAGCGCTCACTTGGGCGAGAAAGTCTTCCTACAAGGTGTTGCCGACTACCTGAAGGCGCATCAGTATTCCAACGCTACCACTGACGACCTCTGGTCTGCGCTTAGCAAGGCTTCTGGTCAAGACGTCAACAGCTTCATGGACTTCTGGGTCCGCAAGATCGGTTTCCCAGTCGTCACTGTCGCTGAAGAGCTTGGCCAGATTGGTGTTCGCCAACAACGTTTCCTGCTCTCTGGCGATGTCAAGTCGGAAGAGGACCAGACAACATGGTGGATCCCACTTGGTCTGCACTCTGGTGCTTCTGCGGCTTCATCCACGCTCCACAAAACGTCGGCTATGACTAAAAAGGAGGAGACCATCAGGAACGTCGATGAGGGATTCTACCAGCTCAACAAGAACCAGACTGGCTTCTACCGCACCAACTACCCGGCTGAGCGGCTGAAGAAGCTTGGTGAGGCTCGCGCAGAACTGACGGTGCAAGACAAGATTGGACTCATCGGTGACGCTTACGCAAACTCCATTGCAGGTTTTGGCTCTACAACCGGTCTGCTAGCACTGGTCGAGCGCTTCTCTGACGAATCCGATTACCTGGTCTGGTCTCAGATCTTGACCAACATCGGCAACGTTCGCAGTGTTCTGTCCGGCAGTGACGATGTCAGCGAGGCGCTGAGGAAGTACCACCTCAAGCTCATCACACCCGCCGTGGAGAAGGTCGGGTTCGAGTTCAAGGACGGCGAGAGCTTCCTGACTGGACAGCTGCGCGCTAGTCTGCTTGCATCTGCGGGTGTAGTCGGTCATCAAGCAACCAGTGACGAGCTGTTGAAGCGTTTCGACTCATACATCGGCGGCGACAAATCCGCCATCCACCCTTCGCTCCGGAGAGCCGTCTTTGCAACTGCAATCAGGCAGCGTGGCGAGCCTGCGCTCAAGGCCATCCAACAAGAGTACCTCTCGACTACGTCCATCGACGGCAAGGAGATCTGCCTGCAGGCCCTCGGTCGCGTACAGACTCCTGAGCTCGCCCAACAAGTCATGGCCTTCGTTTTCTCTGACAAGGTCGCTATGCAGGACAAGCACTCCAGCACCATCGCACTCGCCAACAACAGCAAGGTGCGTCCCGAAGTGTGGCACTTCATCCGTGACAACTGGGACGCCAAGGTCCACCCGGCCCTCAGCGGTAACTTGGTCGTCCTTGAGCGCTTCCTGCGCTTCGGTCTCAACAAGTTCGCAGACGACAAGATTGCTGATGAGATTGCGGCGTTCTTCAAGGGCAAGGACACTCGTGGTTACGACAAGGGTCTGGAGGTCATTGACGATACGATCCGGTCGTACGCGAAGTATGCGAAGAGAGACGAGGCGGTTGTGAGGGAGTGGCTCAAGGCTAATGGCTATATGTCTTGACTCGGGTCGAGACTGTAGTCAGGAAGTACACGTAGTAGAGAGACGAAGATGAGCAAGTAGACGAGCTTTGATGCGAGTCAGGTACACAGTACAAGATGTTCAAAATGCTGGACCTCGAAATTCGTCATCGGATTCCCTTTCCTTCTAATTTCACTGTTCTTCTTCATCTCACTCTACTTACTTGCTCCAGCAGCCACGTCTCATACCTCTGACCTTTCTCACTTCCCCGTTCATCTTCATCTACAAGTGCAACCACACTCCTCGCCGTATCGAAGCCCACTAACAGCACATCTCAGCACCCCGACTCGAACAACCACCTTCACCATCCCGTCCCACTAATACTGCGCTATGCGCTCTGTCACGCTCGAATGCCGACGCAAAAACATGACTAGCCCTTGAAAGGATCTGCACGTAGGTACCGATCCCACAATTCCTCGCGTACCTGTCCCACTATTTCTCACTTACCTGTCCCACTATCTCCCACGTACCTGTCCCACTAATTCTAATGTGCCTGTCCCACAATTTCTCAAGTCAGCATGTGGAGCGGGTAGGTTTCAGTAATCAGGTAGCGGATTCCGTTTTGGTCGTAGTGCCGTTCAACCACAACATGTCCGTTGGTGTCAATGTTATCAAGAATTTACTCGAGCGGTACACAGTTGGGCAGCAACAGACACAAGAAAGGGGAAATAACAGCTATCACGGAGGTGACGTGCGGGCGACCGATCCGCGCTTAAATGGTGATGCGTTGTGGATCGCTGGCGGCCCGCGCCGTCAACCAGGATGTCAAAGGGGTCTGCAAATCACCAAGTTGGACTCTGAGCCCTTGTTGCCCTAGAACCCGGAAATTGTGGCCTAGAAGCTTCATTCTTTCTTCTCTTACTTTGAGCCAGCGTTTCAAACACAAGAGCGAGTCATTTGACGCATCGTACCAGAGACCCAACCTCAAAAGCTACGTCAGCTCAGCATCCGATTCTGAACGAAGCAAATCAGCCCGTCAGCGTCTCAACGACAATGCTATCATGGGATTCCGCACGCACGATACACTTGAGTTCGATATGGCGATCATATGCAAACCGTACCTTCCAATCGTGCACGTTCTTGGTAGAGCTGTGGGCGCAAAAACACAACCATGCCTGACATACATACGTAGCATGGACTGGGGTTACAAACTCAGCTATTACCTACCTAGGTACTGCACACTCCGAGAGTTCACTGCAAGCTGCAAATCCACAACATCGGGCCGGCTGAGAACTCTCTGAAAATCGCCGTAGCCACAGCCACCGCAGCACAGCACAAAGATTTGAGCCTCTTTTACATGCCATCCTTGACTTTCACGCCAACTTTCTTCTCGGACCTCCTCAATACGCACCGTCGCAATCCATAAGACGTTGTCTCCACAGAAATCGATGAATTTTACCAGCGGTGCCCTTGTAACTGCCCACGACTCTCCCGTGGACTCGAAATTACGTCTTCTTTGACGACGCCCATATCTTAACAACTGTGCTGTTGCCCTCCCAGGTTGTCATTCCACTTTCTTCCCTCTCAGCTTTACAGTATGGGCAATAATCAAAGTACCGAGCAGATTAGAGGCGCCAACAATGCACGACCTAGAACGCATCAAATTGGCCCGCCGCATCTGGTGTCCCTGAGAAGGGTCGATTTGTCCGCACAAGACGGAGCATCTCCGTCACCATTCTCGTCGCCGGCTCCACCTCGAGCTACGTTATCAGCTCCAAGACCAGCTCCATCGCCAGCATTACCGCCAGGCTCATGGCCAGCTTTATCACCTGGTCTACCTCCAGCTACATTGTCAGCTTCATCACCCGCTTTGTCACCGACACTACCTACAAGTACATCGCCAGCTTTATCGCCAGCTAGATCGCCAAGGTTTAGGTCGACTGGCCGAGCGCAAGAAGAGATTGCCACAACTTCGCCGGCTACACATGTTCCACAACGCCCATTGTCTATAATTCCAGAGGCAGGCTGCACGGAGTCAACATACTCAGACGCAACGCCGAGAACCAAGCCAAGTGCTATGTTTACGAACAACTCATCCGCGTCGGCGAGGCTTGGTATTGCAGACTTCAACAGTTTTCTGGTGTTGGCCACTAACACGGATATTGAGACGGCCATTTCGTTGCTGCGCGAGATCAAGAAGCATGCGTCACCAGAGGATCTTGTCGCTCTTCATCAAGCATTGGAACCGGAGAAGTGCGCAGAGCCTATTGACCTCAGCAAGCTGACGAGCTCATCAAGCCACCCCAGTGTTCAAGGTTGCATATGTGGATTGAGCAAGGGCCTAGGACCACAGCTAACATCAAAGCGAGTATCGAGTACTCCAAGATTGGGGTCTCTTATTTGCGATGAGAAGACTTGGGCTGGACGTGAATTCCTTCGGACTCTTACATCGTTACAAGATCGTCCTACCTCCCCACATCCGGAATGCCTCCGCATAGTTCCCCCGACACCAAATTCATCTGTACCCGATGCGATCGAGTCACGGCATGATGAAGGAAAGAGCGAGCGAGGTGATCTACTACATCTATCCAGAGAAACAGCCCGCAAGCCAAGCGCTGCCACGTCCAAATCGAAAGGGTCTCCTACGACGCCACCGCATCCACAGAGGACCGATTCGCTGTCACCACCACCGACGGGCGAATCAGGCTACTCGTCCGGATCTAGTGGCAAGTCCAGCAATTCCTGGCATCAGTACAAGGCAGCCTCGGGCTGGGGACTTGCATCACGTTGCGAATCGCCTCTCGTCATAGACAGTACCGATCAGAAATGTTCACGGAGATACGTGGCGTTCAATGCCTTCTCCGACAACCTCACTGGCAGCAACTGCGCTTGTGATAGAGGAAGTACAACTGCAGTGAAGCTTCAAAGTATCTCTTCTCACTCATCCTCTATTGTTCAAAAGCGACTCCAGAAGAGAAAGCCGGCACCGATTTTTCAAGACACAAAACTACGCGAGCCGGACACACGGCGGAGCACCTTTTCTCGCCGTTGGGTTTGGGACCCATCCTCCCCAAATAATGCCACACGAGATGATCGTGAGCTTGGAACACTAGCACAAGAAGCCGCAGATCGCGTTAAGAACAAGACTCCCCATCCGGCTCGCCAGGTCACTCGCCAGATTGCCGAACTCGAAGCGGATAAACCATCACTGCCAAGTCAAGGGCGGAGCCTTTCATTATCACACTACAGGTCGAATGAATATAAGACAGACATCATACAGCTCTCTGAACTGGAAGCAAGCCATCCATGGCCAACTGCAGCCAGTCACAGTCGGACCCGTAGCTCTTCTGTGCCTTGCAGGAAGTCACAGCTCTTTGAACTCGAAGCCGATCGTCCGTCCACTCCAGTGCGTAAGCATAAGAGAAGATCATGTCTAGTCTGCCAGAGGTCTAGCTCAATGTCAGACATTACGGCACTGGACGCCCACCTCCTTGCCGAACTCGAAATGCATCGCCCACTCACGGCGCCACTCTCAATGCAGGGTCGAGAAAGGGATCCATCATCATGCCCCAAAAGGACGAGCAAAGAGCGTTCGATTGCTCATCATGCTTCGATTGCGGACTTAGGTGCCACGGCCAACTCACTCGGCAGTGTCTTGTATGACATGGGCGTAATTGGAGTGATCCCCGACCCCGACAATAATGGCTTTGGTTCAAAACAAGATGTTCAGCAACGCCATCATTGTCAACAACAAGGCAAAAGTCAGGACAATCCAGAAGTGCCAGTAAAGGAGAAAAGTCGTGCAGCCCAGAGTCTCCACGATGCTCCATCTGCTTCCATGATCGATAAAAGCAAGTATTGCAGTGAGACGAAAGCTCTTACAAAATCACACCTCCCTTCTTCTGTTGAGCAAGTTGCGGAACCTATTATCGACATAAACAAAGCCTCGCTTCCACAAACCGCGTACAGATCAGCCAGCACGGTACACAGCGACAAGACTATCTCATCCGCCATCAACGAAGTCTTGCTTGCGCCAATCACTTACATACCAGAGCCTGAGGCGCAGCAACATGCCGACACGATCAGCTCGACGAACAGAAACAAACCCAGCACTTCACAGTGCGCATCCATGGCGCAAGCGCTCGCTGTCAATTCAGTGTCCACGCCGCCCAGCCCTCAACACAACGGCACGACCAGTCCAACCACCAGAACCGCACCCGGAAGTCCGCAGTATGCGTGGCTGTCCCAACCGCCAGTCGGGACTTCCTTGCCCACGACGCCCAGCGATTCATCGCGGAAGCAAAGTCAATGGAGGAAACAAAGCCAAATATCGCATCTCGTAGCCCGGTTCGAGCTTGCGGATACGAACACCAACACCAAGGGAAGCCGTGAACTGCACCGTAATGCTAGCATGCCTACCATGCGGCATAGACGGTTCGATTAGTATCGTAGCGTCATCTGATTTCTACAAGTATTTAATTTTTAATGTATTATTAGCTAGGATCAATGTTGACAGCATTTTGTCTGCAATATTCTTAAAATGCTTTGCGACACTTCTTAATATGATCCATTTTCGGCAACGAGTATGGTAATGGTGATTTTGCTGCCGAAGGAATACTTTTCATGCTTCATACCCCCTGATCCGCTTGTTGTACATGGATGGGGAGAATACTGATGTGTTTGAGAGGCGGCCGCCATCGAGACAGCCACGAAACTGGTTTACGCGCAAAAATGACCTCTTCACGACATCTTCCACCTTCTGATGTATGCGTGGGGAAATGAAGACGTTTATCAGACGAAAGCTGCCTAAAGCCTACATTCAGGGAGAAGCGGAGTGAAATCTTCAGAGTACGCTCGTCCATGACAACATGCATACTCCAAGCAAAGCTTGGTACAGACAAGTCGAGGAGGCCGTGTAAGCGAACTTGGGCATCAGGCAATCCGGCAAGCTCAGGAATCAGGAGCTTAGGCGCTCGGGTCGCAACGCAGGCTCATCGCATGTTCTGATTCGTGGACAGTTAAATTAAAAGAAGGGTCGTTGCGGTGCGTGCCTCAGGTGTGTCGTAACATCACCTAGCGCAGAAACTGACAGGCGCGACGTTTGCAGCCTAACCCGTTTAGTGAGTTTACACGATCACGATCTCCTATTCGAATCTAGTAGACGCCAAGTTTGGACCCGAGATCCGACCTATGCTGCAGACATCAAACTGTACCTGGGCGATGTAGGATTTACTGACCGTCGCAGCCATGCGAACATGAAGCAAACTGCCTTGACGGCGGCTTGCACGTCACGGCCACACAGTACTAATATGAGTGTGCTTCTCTCTTATCGGGTGAACAGCTCTTTCATGTCACTCTCTCTGTTCTATACATTCTTTTCTTCCGGCTAGTTCGGTTTATGTTCTTACTTGTCTATTATTTCTGTTCTTTATTGCTATTACTATCAACATGGTTCGTCTCATTCACCTCATCGCGTCGTCCCTCGCGTCAGCAGGTCTCATCGAGGGAGCCGCCCTGGATATCTCCAGCAATGCCATAGTCGCCAGACAGCAAGGAGGTCAACAAAGAGGCCAGCAAGGTGGCAACCAAGGTGGTAATCAAGGCGGCAATCAGGGAGGTCAACAAGGCGGCAACCAAGGTGGTCAACAGGGGCAACAAGGTGGCCAAACCTGTCTGAACAACGATCTGATTCAATCCGCGAGTGGCCTCACCGGACAGGAATCTGGAACTGAGGGCATCAAGCCCGGCCAAGCCCCTTCTGCAGTGTAAGTCTTCTAGACACTCCAACATCTATCTCTCCACTAACCTCCAACCAGCGACAAGGCAAACTTCATCAACTTCTGCCAGGGCCAAGAAATCACCAATGGCATGCAAATCGTGACCGGGTCCTGCAACGGCATTCCCATGGGCAAGATCCCCGCCCGGGACAACATGATCACAGCCGTCATCACCAATCCCAAAGTCGGCGTCCAGGTCCCATCTGACACGACGTTCAACATCGAGGTGCAGACGCAGCACCTCAGCGCCGGTTTTTTCGTGAATCCCACAACCAACTACTACACTGCGCCCCAGGACCTGGATGGTAACGGCGACATCATTGGCCATTGCCACGTTACAGTCCAAGACATGGGCAGCATGACAGCAACTACGCCGCCCGATCCAGTAAAATTCGCCTTCTTCAAGGGCATCGACGACGCGGGCAACGGCCAAGGTCTTCTCAAGGCTGTTGTTACGGATGGTCTGCCCGTCGGTATCTATCGTGTCTGCACCATGATTGCGGCGCGGAACCACCAGCCGGTTAATATGCCAGTGGCTCAGCGCGGCGCTCAAGATGACTGCACTAAGTTCGAGGTCGTGCAGTCTGGCAATGGTGGGCAGAACCAGTCGCCGAATGACAAGAATGGCGATGGTACGAAGAATCAGGACCAGGAAGGTGTGCTGAAGAATAAGGGTGACAAAGGGAATGGTGAGGGCGGTCAAGGCCAGGCAGGTGGTGAGGGCAAACAAGGCGGAGAAGGAAAAGCAGGAGGTGAAGGTCAGCCAGGTGGAGAGGGTAAGGCGGGCGGAGAAGGGAAACAGGGCGGTGAAGGAAAACAGGGCGGTGAAGGAAAACAAGGTGGTGAAGGAAAGCCAGGCGGCGAAGGCAAACCAGGCGGTGAGGGCGCACGAAAGTTCAGGCGGGCATACAGACCACAGGGTGCGTGGTAGACTGCCTTCGCAGCTGGTGCGTCGACTCGTCCTACGGGACTTCAGCCGGCCACTTACTTCAACAACTGTGCGCGTTGAACGAAACATGTAAAACATCATCTATATATACTCTTGTTAATGCAAACGAATACCCCTGAATCTATCTCGTCTGATCTCTTGTTTTAAGGATATCGACTGGCCCTTATGCAGTCACCGCAAAAAAAATAGGTGTGGTGTCGGGAGACGTCAAAAAAAATGACAAAAACATACAACAGCGGGTATTCGCCAGTGGTCACCCACCTGACTACTAATCCGCCGGTACGTTGCTTATCTATGGCTGAGCGAACGGGAAGCCGAGGTCTCAACGTCCTATGGTCGTATGTGAAAGATCTAGTCTTGTTAGGAAAATATATAGTCATAGATTTGGAGGGGGTCGAAGGGGATGACGCACAGAAGCCTGTCTACTGATCCTATGGTCGTGTGTGAAGGGAATGATCCTATGGTCGTGTGCGAAGGAAATGATAGATTTTGTGGTATATATATATGTGGTTGCGCATGTGGCACACACACGTGGAATCGGCTCGTCAGGAACGCTGAGCACTGCGTACTGATTGGGACACTCTGAATGAAGATCTGGCATCATGTATTATGGCCACGCACAAGACACTATCACCGCACCGCACTCCCACTCTTATACGTCGCACTCTTCTCATCCCACCCCTTCTCGCCTCTACGCCTATGTCTCCGCCCGTAATCACTCCCGCTCTCACTATCGTCATACTCCCCATGGCGATGACGATGCCTCCTCCCAGCATCCATCTCCGTATGTCCCTCGCGATCATACGCTCCCTCACTCTTCGATCGCGCATACTTCCGTCCGCCCAGTCCACCTAGTAGAATGCCCGCGGCCGTCCCGAGCCCAGGGAATATAACATCGCCGACGAGGGCGCCTGCGCCAGCTCCTAGAAAAGTGTCGCGGTCTTTGCGCTCTTTGCGGTGGGCGCGTGTGCTGCTGACCGTGTGGCTGTGGTGTCCGCGATCGTCCCGACTGTGATGCCCGCGGTCTATGTCGCGGTCGTCTCGGCTGTGATGTACGTCTCGATCGTCATAGCTTCGGTGTCGGCGGTGCTTCCTCCGCCTGCGCGGCGAGTTCGAACTATCAGACGCGGTGTCTGACGAGGAGTCATCGGACTCCTGGTCTGCGAAATGCACGCGCGGGGGCTGGGAGTGTGATCGTATGGGCTGGAGCGGCGCGGAGAGGTAGGCGTCCGCGTTCGTTGGCGCTGGGCCGGTCGGATAGGGGGGAGGTTTCAGGCCGCCTGGAGCGGAGAACTGTTGAGGTGTAGGTGGCGGCTGGTAGGTTTGGAGCTGTTGTTGCGATGGGTTGGCGAAATTTGCATAGGAGGGCGGTGGTATGTTAGGATAGGATGAGGGGTCGTTGTTGAAGTGGGGGTGAGGGAAGGGTTGTGGCTGCTGGTATTGAGCTGGCTTTGGTTGAGGTTGCGGTGGGTAGACGTGTGGTGGGCGACTGCCTGGCAGTTCATGTGTGCTGGCAGTGCCGTAGTACTCTGCTGCCGCCATGGCGTCGTCTATCCTGTATGTGCTAGGAATATTCGATGGTGTTTAGGCTAGGTTCGTAGGTATATCGCTCGAGTATGTTCGCTCGTCAAGATGTCGTATTCCGAAACTTGCGAGGGAAGTGGCTGCCTAGTCGATATAAGCAACGACGATGTTTCCGTCAAAAGGCGAAAGGTGGGTTACATGAAGATCAGGTTGGTCAGCCCTAGAGCCAAGCCAGTACTTACACGGTCTCGTGCCTATGTCACAATGTCCATACATCAGCGTATTCGACATGCTTCTACGTCATTCTTGTCAAACAATTCGCGGTAGTCTCCGTTTGCCTACATGTTCGGTGGCTCCGGATCTCGGCATGCAGTGTAAGCGCATGCATAGCGCGCCTGGGCAGGTAAGGCTCGGTTGGCGAACTGCGAGGGAACTGGTCAACTAAATCGTCGCTGCATTACAGGCGCAAGTCGCTGATGCTAATACAGTCGTTGGCAGATGATCGTGAAGAATAAGAGCTGTGTTATTAATGGTATACGATAGGCTGGACATCTTCGCAGTGTCCAAGCAAATGTTTCGGTGATGATGGTGTTGAAGACGCAATGCTGCCACCCCACCAAAACGGGGCTGAAAACTCCGAGCCAATCATGAACGCCAACCTGCACCTGGCGCACATCATCATGATTTTGCCGTCTTGCCCGAGGACACCAAGGGAATCTGTGTCGAGTTTCCTTCGGCGTCATTCGCTACGCTGGCATAGTCCCTCTTGCCCGCGGGCACACCTTCGTATTTCTTCACGGCTTTGCCTTCAACTCCCATCATGACGCCAGCAATACCTGCGACGATACAGCCGAGCGCAACGAAGAGACCGGTCGCCCAGGATGGCCGATCGATGCGGTTATAATGCCACATGTAGAAGCAGAGTACGATCTGGAAGAACGTGTTCCATACGTTGTTCCATACCACGAAGTCCATCTTCCAGCTCTTAGTCGGAGGAGCGCGAATACCAGTAGGCGGCGGGTCGGGAGTCGATTGCACTGGGATTGGCACAGCTGGGTTCTCAGCGTCGACTGTAGTTCCATCAGCAAGCTCGGGCAACTGCTGCGAGCCTGGCAGGCGGAACCAGCCTCGGTGTATGCCTGCGAGGCGACGCATGCCTATCTCCTTGCGCTTTGAGCCACCGATTCTCCAGCACATCAACCAGTATAGATCGCGGAAGCGCCACGGCGCGAGACCGAAGCCAGTGACGCAGAAGAGGGAATTCAGGATCTGCGAGTCGTATTCGACCCACTTTCGGCGAGGGGAGTTGATGTCGTCGCAAGTTGGCGTGCACATGGCCGGCGCTGCATTACAGAGAAGCAGGAACAGCATGCCGCCCCATGCGACTACATTGAGTCCGTATAGCGTGATGAGGAAGCCCTGCCATGTCATAAACCACTTCCAAAAGCCTTTCATGCCAATGACGAAGGAGCGCGTCCACGGTAGCTTCGGGGGTGGTACGTAGCCATTGGCGTACTGTGAAGCATGTTAGCTGTACTTCTATTGATTCTGTATGCTCGTGAGTCAATACATACCTCTCCTGAACTGGTGATCGGCTGCCGCGCTGTATTGCCATATTTCTTGTCCAGTGAAATGGTCTGTCGCAGCTCAATCGCTGCATGATCCTTCAATTCTTTCCCTCGGCCATCGTACTTTGGCAAGTATCTCGTTTCCTCACTCGAAGGCCGCTCGCGCGGGTCTTCCTCCGTCACCGCAGGGAACGGCTCCGTACCTTCCACTGCAGGCGGGGACGCTGCCGCGCTCGACCGTCTCGTTGACTTTACTCTCTCCCCGTGACTTGTTGTGCGCGAGACTCCCCGTCTACGCTGCGTCTCGTCATCCCATCCAGATTCGCCAAACGAGCCCCTGCGAATGTCCGCCAACGTCGGTGCCTGTGACGCATTCACGCCTGTGGCTGCCCACATGCCTGGCGGAGGATTGGCCTCCATGAGCTTGACGCTCGCTGTCCGAATCCTGTTCGACGCGGTCGAGGCATTGGTCGATGTTCTGTTGCGGCGCGTACCCGTAGGCGAATCGGTAAGACTTTTGCTGGCGTTGGGATTGCGGATGCCTTCAGGCTGTGGGAAGGGCACCGGCGTTGGTGTTGAGTTTGGCGAGGCCATGATTGTTGTTGAGGCTCTGCAGAGCGACCGCACGTCTTTTTGTGTGAATTATGCGGCGTTTCCAATGTACGCGTCGCCTTGGCTATGACGGGTGGCTCAATTGGCAGTGGCACAACCTTGGCAAGAACCTTGATATTAAGATTGAGGATATGAACAGGCTCTGAGCGTCGCAGGAGAAACCTGCATAAGGGTGCTGAAGTTTGAGCGACATGTTTTGTTTTGTACATGCGCTGCGCTGGCGAGAATCGCGGCCCTATCTCCAGCTCATTGAGGTGGACCGCAGTCTCGCCCCTTTCCGACCCCGGAGATCCACCACGGAAGCCACACACTAGTGGCACCGCCACACCACGATACGCGTATTCAGATCTCAATTCTTCGCGTATTGCTTTGTACAAGGATATACGGCGTATCGCGGTCACACAGGTCAGGTGTCGCATTGTGTCTTTTGCGAATCGTGGTCAAAGTACATACTACATGCATGCATCGCTTCGTATTTCTCATCCATTGAACCCCTCATCTCCGTCGAGAAGACGCCCTGCATACGCCCCGCATACGCCCTGTGAAAGCTACATTAACAGGTCCGAATCCACTTCCAGCCATCCATCGCCGTACATCATTCTCAACTCCCCAGTTCAACCCACTCAAAGCACCATCCAAATCGCACCCATGAACGCCAGGCCTGAAACTGCCACAACGAGCCTGAAAGGCACGCTTTCACCCTGCATCAATGGCGAAGCACCGGCAGTCGACTGCTGAGCGGGAGCGCTACTAGCTGCCGACGGTGCAGTCCCATTGCCAGACGTCCTGGACGCCGACACGCTTGCAACGGGAGGGTTGGTGAGAAGTGAACTGGGAATTGGAGTCTCGCCCGATGGGATTCCCATGGATCCTGAGGGAGTTCCAATTGGCACAGGTAGCGGCACGGGTGAGCCAGTTGCTAGGCCTGACGGAGTCATAATTGGGGTTGGCATCGGTACGGGTGAGCCAGACGCCAGATATGAGGGAGCATTGCCGCCTTTGCACAGTCAGTGAGTGTAATTAAGTGTAGTGGTAAGTAGATGCGCACATGGCGAGCACGGCGGCATGATGCAGTCTTCATAGCAGGCTGTTGTCGAGTAGTAGGGATCGATCGTCTGTATGGAGAATATCTGCTCGACGCTTGGTGTCGGTGTGAGCGATATAAAGGTCACGACACTGGGTGTCTCTTGAGCGCGAACTGCGCCAGCCAGAAAGAGCACTGCAGGGGTGAGGTAGGGCAACATAGTCAAGTTTGAACCAGATGTACGAGTGTGAAGGTCGAAGATGTGTCCGGACACACGAGGAGCGAGGAAGACCAGCGACTGTACTCATGTTCGCTGCCTCTAGGCTTGCGTACTTAATTCCTGGGCAAACAGTTGTGAGTGGTCAAGTGTCGTGGTAGTGATCTTCGCTCCTTCCGCAACGCGTAGCAGCCCTAAGCCGAAGTGGAAGGAGCTATCGATAAACACCAATGCTAGGAAATAAGTGAAACAAACACAACCACACACAACCTTCTCTTGGGTAACTGGGTAACTACCATGACGTCCGTCGCCAGCGCGAAACCAGCTTTGGTGTCTGCCCCGCTGCAGCAACAATTCGCAGACATCGACACCAATTCGTCCACCGCTGTGCACCTCCCGCACTTGCAAGCTCTTGCCATACAAGTCAAGCACAACCTCGAGTACCAGCACTCATGGTCCGCCCTGCACGTGCACACACATTCCCCGCTCACGCTTGAGCCCCTCTCCCGCCCATTGGTCTCGGGCCTTCCTCCGCAGCGCATCTACATCCACCCAGACGAGCAGGTCGAGCTGCTGAAGGAGGCTGATCGAAAGAGGAAGGCGAATAAGACGGCGGGAGAAAATGCTGGTCTGCAGGTCAAGGCTGAGCCCGAGCGCGAATGGATACTGCCCACCAGGCTGAACGAGAAGTGGACGTTGCGCCGCCTAGCTGAGGTTTTCGATGCCATTACGTCGGTGCCGCCTGCACTAGAGAGGGTGCAGGAGAGTCCTGAAAACCCATGGAGGACTACGAAGAGGGTGTTACTGGGCACGGCGGACTCGGATAGCACGATCGTATACTATATTGTCCACGATGGGGTGGTGAAGCCTCGCCAGAACTGAGCGTGACTCATCACGATACACGTACAAAAAAAGCTGTGTCCCAGACATTGTTCGACGTTTTCCAAGCTTCAAAAGCTCGACGAGCACACATGTCGAGGAGACCTTGATGGTACAGAGGAGACCAGTCGCAATGTGGGAATGCTCTCGCTAACACTTCCCAGCTACACCTACGGAATCTCCGGGAGGATGGCAGCACCCGGCCCCGGTGCTTTATAGAACTTGGACATATCCACCTCTTCCTCCGGCGGCAACTGGTGCTCCTCAGCCCACTTCCTAATCGCCTCGTAATCACGACACCGATGCTTCGTATTAAAGTCGACAAACGCCTGCGGATGCGACTCGTTCTCAGGCTGCCACCAGACCTGCCCAAGCACACCCACATCAGGAGTACACATCAGCACTTGTCTCAAGATATCGAGGCAGTGCGTCGTGTGTATCTGCACGATGTACTCGCTGTTGCTGAATGCGCCTTTCTTTTGCGCGAGGTAGTAGTCGTAGTTCCAATGCAGAGACTTGCGGAGGAGATCCTGTGTCCTGTCAATATTGAGTGGACAGTGAGTGAGAGGGAGGAAGACTTACCAGACAATGCAGATGATGCAAGCCTTCTACATTCGCAGGAAACCCACCACCAAACTCCTCACTAACCTGAACCTGATCATCGCGCAACCCTGTTTCCTCAGCCTCATCTAGCGGCACAACAACACTCCGGTCTGTCCCAGGACTGTCAGCCCGCCCCAGATCACTAACACTCTATCGACATCTCAGTACTTACAGTTCACACCCAATCCTACCCACGCAGCATCCACTTCCTCCCCAGCCGGCTGCCTAAACTCATTTAGATGCAAAAAAGAGCCATTGAACTGCACGTCATGCCAGCCTGGTTTCACTTCGTTGACGACTGGCGAGTACCGCGATATGTGCTTCATGCAGAAGGCATCGGCGTCGGGTACAAGTGTCGCGTGCCGGAAACTGGATGCTAGCCATAGGCCAGCGCCAAGGTAGATTACTGTGCAGAGGAGGAGGGTCCGGATGGCTATCTGTATGTCGCGATTTGATGAGTCGGATTTTCTTGCTGGTTCGGAAATATCTGAGGGGGGCGCGGATGAAGGTAGTAGAGTCTCTGTATCGAGGCTTTCAGAATCGTCTTGGGCGAGTGGAGAGTGTTTGTGCTTTCTTCGGGTGCGGAAGATTTTGGCGAACATGTTGAGGAGATGGGCTTTTGGAGACTTGATGAAGACGTTGCTGATATCGATGGAGCGAAAGTCCAACGCACAACAGCTGGCCCACTTCCCGATAAAGAGATGACAGAGGACGCGCCATGTCACTGAGCAATCCCGACGACATGGAAAATACTAGGGGTCGTTGATCATTTCTCTCCAGTGTGACGAAGTCTCGTTGGTACGACGCAAACTTTGCGGGTACCACTGTGTGCCCAATATCGCGAGTTCTGGACGCGTCGGCACGTTGCTGGCATGAAGCCAGTGAAAAGAAATCGCAATTCAATTCACTAAATCAAGATATTCGATCCAATCGGTCCTCGAAGCTTTGGGGGAGCAATCACTATGATAGTACAGCGCACGCCTTCACCATTGTCTTGCACACTTTCGGCTAGATGACCATTCCCTAAAACGACGACTCTTCTCGCGATACTCGCAAACATCGATGACGTCCTCAGCTGATTGGTTTACCCCCATCACCCTCTACGCAGTACAACCCCGAAGCCGATCCCGGGCCAGCAAACTGATCGCAGGAGATATTTAGCTGTAAGGGGCTCTTGTACCCCATAATGTATGTCATACGGCGCGCTATTGATGCAAGGTACCACAGGGTAATTGTTCATACCACGGGTACAACCTAGCACCTTTGACAGCTGTGTTGCGCACGATCATTCGCACCTTGGCCGGAAAGGAGACACGCGTACATAAGAGCTGCGTATTAGGTTCAATTGGAGGGTCGATTATTGTCTTCGATCATTCCTCGACATACATACAATCGAGGCCAGTTACTTTTCTAAAGCTGCACTTTTGGAAAGATGAGATACGTTTTCGCCCTCGTGGGCATGGCTGCTATGGTAGCTGCAGCGCCGATGAAGATGAATCAAGGTACTTTTCACCTCCAAATCTCGACTACATGCGGATTCTGACCTTTCGTGTAGGCACAAACACCATGCAAGCAGATACCACGAACTTGCCCATGGCCCTCGAACACGGTACGTACAACCAATCAAAATCACCAAAACACCTTCAACTAACCCTACGCACAGATAAGCGCGAGCCCATCAAAGCTCCCATAAAATACGACACCTACGGCCCATACGGCTCATATCGGCCTTACACCAAAGCTGTTGCCATCGCTGCGGCGAAGATGGAATCAGACAAGGCGGAGCATGTGGAGACTGGCAAGGATGTTGTTGAGCGCGATGCCATGCACAGCGCTAACATGGCTCACACCACGGAGCAAGTATCTTCAACGGAAGCCACGAAGACCCAGATGACAGAGCGCTCCATGGACCGTCCCGACGTGTCTGAAGTGTCTGGGGCAAAGACCTCTGGGAAGCCGCTGCCGTATAATTGGTACGGCAAGTACGATCCGTATGCGAATTATGGGAGCTATAAGGGCTCGGTTGGGAAGCAGGGTGCGGAGATGGAAGTGGCGAAGGTTGAGGGTGTGGGTATGATGGACGCTTGAGTGAGTGAGTGAGGAAGGAAGAGTTGGGTGTTTGTGGGTGGGAGTCGTGATAAGGGTCAAATTTGGAGTATCTTGGTATTCTGTAATCGGCATGTGTCCGTTGTGATCTCCTTTTCTCTTTAAGTTACCTTAAGAATGCCGTATCCTCACACCAAGTTCACCACCACGTCTCACAGAACATTAGCTCATCATAACTGACCTGATGATGCTTCGCATCACTATCCGAGCCCCCATCAGATCCCAGTCCAAACCAAGCGCGTCTCTTTTGGTCTCCTTGCTCTGCTACTCCGTCTTGCTATTTCTCCTCAACCACTTGATATTAGCTACACGATACCATTCTGACCCTCGTCACCGCCATATCTGTCCTTGCTTCCATTCACCACTTCTTGTTTGTCTGCACCCTCACTTCTAACATGCTTCTTCTCTCTAGTATCCACGCCCAGCCAAAGCAAATCCGGCCTCGAGTAGTGTCCCACAGGGTCCGAGAAGTGTCTCACAGTCACCAACATGTCCATCGGCAGCTCAGCGTATACGAGGCCCTCTTGATCTGCGGGAAGCGGCTTCGTCATTGGTCTTCCATCAGGCCCGTAGACAGCGGAATGCCCACCGCCGATGTGTCCGAAGATGGCGTTGCCTTCTGTAGAGTGTGTGGAAATGCCTGCGGACGTCATGACTGCAGTGCAGTGCAGCACAAATGTGGAGCTTTCGATGGCGTAGGCTTGAGAGAGCGCTGCAAGACCTGTAGAGTGTCAATGACATCCTCATGAGCTTTTGGGAGGCACGATGAGCTTACCGTCTGAGCTCAGACTATACAGTGCTCCACTGCTCTCATTGAACGGATGTATCGGCGGCCATGCAGCAACGTGGATTTGCTCCCGTAGACTCATCGTGTGGTACTTTAGCAATGGCTGCGCATGTTCCCAACACGCCAGCGCTCCAACTCTTCCCACACCTTCCAGATCAACGACATTATTCAAGCTCGAGCCACTACCATCACCAAAGACCGTGCGCTCCATGTGTGTCGGCTTGAGTTTCCGGCGCTTCATCACGATGTCGCCGCCTGACGAGATGGTACACTGAGAAATGTACAAGCTGTTGTGGTCGTTCTCTGAAATCCCCATGACGACTGCAATCTTCGCCGTGCGAGCGGCTGTGCAGATGCGAGCCATTTCTGGAGAGTCGTAGGAAATGGAGTTCTTGATGTATTTGGTTGCTAGAGGTGGGTCGAGTGGTCGTGCCCAGATCCAGGCCGGATAGCCCATGATCCAGAGTTCTGGAAAGACGACCAGTTTCGCTCCATTGCTGGCTGCTTCCTCGATCAAGCGACATGTTTTGTCGACTGTAGCGGCGAGATCGAACCACACGGGCTCGTGCTGAGTGACTGCTACTTTGACTACATCAGCCATCTTCCAGTAATTTGGAACTGTGATTGGCAGAGTGAGGTTCGTGCAACGACGTGAAGAGAATTGGAATCGTACTGACCAAACCTTTATAGAAAGTTCACGGGTGTACATGCCCAGGTGAATGGGCGCAACGCGTATCAGCTGGCTCGGAACAGTGCCGCTCCTGTAAGCTCGGAAGATAAGCGGATGTTCCAGCCGTGTAGATCGATTGGCGGGGTTGAGGTCAAAACATGGATGAAGTAGATACGCGCACAGGGTTCCGCTACCTAGCTACCCAGCTATGGACAGAGATGACTGCGGGTTGTACAGCCATGTCTACTTCTGACAGCCAAAACGCCGATTCTTGCTATGCGTCGTTCTAATTACACTTAGAACTCTGTGCATCGTAAGCACAAAATTGTAAGCATTTCTTTATCCACGATCTTTCAGAAGTTCGGGAAATAGCCCACGAGCAACATGTGGTCACCTGTGTCAGTGTGGAAGGATAATGTGTATCGGTATTGATGCATATCAGCTTACTGTGCATAGGTATTGCCATGGTATATATCGAACGCCAAAGACTCACTCGTCTCGGAAAATCCATTTCCCACCCTTCCGCTGTGCTTCGAGCCAGCGCTCACGTACAAGCGCCTTCTCCAATTCCTTGGCCTTCTTTCTGTCCTCTTCCAGCTCTTGCGTCGAGGGGAAGTCTACTCTCCAGAAACCTGGTGGTGATGGACGTCTTTCATAAGCTTCGCGATGTTTGCCAGCGTCTTTCGCCATCTTTTTTGTGCGTGCCTGCAGCACAAGCTCCTCTCGCTCATCAGAGGCCATTTGCGTCAGGTTCATGTTGTCGTAGGCCTCTCCAAAATAGTCCTCTAATAGTGCATCTTCTTGAGATGCAGGCAATGGAGCCTGTGCCTGGGCGAAGGCCCGAAATTTGGAGCCGCAGCACTGAAGGTTTGTGCAACCTGGTAGACACGTTCGGTCCCCACGCTTGCGAACAGTCTCAGAGAACGCATAGCTGTACCCTTGGTTGTACGCAGGATTGACCTTAAAGTCTGCCGGTTTCAGTTTCTCGACTGGTCTTGTACGGAGCCTTTTCTGCTTTTGGGGGAGTGGCGCGATTGGTTTGCGCACACTGCGGCGTGGCTCAGGAGCTTTCATCTGCCATTGTGGACGATCCACAGTTGTGGGATTCGAAGACGGCTTCAGGCGTGGTGTGTTTGCTAGATCACGCGATTGAGCTTTCACCACAGGAGTCTGCATGGAGCGCAAGGATCTGGGAGAAGATGCTGGGTGTGGCTCGGCTTTGATTTCTGTCCGAGCTGGCAGTGCTGCATGATGAGAGGCCAGCGAGCGTATTTGAGCCCCCTTTGGACCGTGAAGATTGCGATTGAGTCTCTTTCGCGCTGCACTTGGCGGCAGTCTCAGCTCGTTCTCGTCCATTGGCGGTAGTTCTTCACCCGATTCCGAAAGAATGCTGTGCGCGGTCTGTCCATGGGCGTGAGACACTTTGACGCGCTTGTTGGGTAGGTTGTCATGAGGCTCAGCGAATATGTTAGGATCAAGGTCTTTCAGTACGTCGTCCCTCAGGTCAGCTAATGCGTCCGAGGGTTCGCTGTATGCTCGAACATCCACATCGCTAAACGCAGACTCTCCCAACGCGAGAGGCAATTCGGGCTCCTTATCACGAACAATACGTTGTGAGAATGGAGCGCTGCTCGATCTTTGATGGCGGGGATGATGTGGTGTCTGGAGCATGCGTGATCCCGGAGCGTCTAGATCAACGGTGTCCTTCCGACGAAGACTGTAGGCATTTGGTGGACTACTTCCCGGCTCCTCTTTTACTCGAAATGGCTTTATTGGGGTACCATCAGATCGGTCACCGTATACCTCGATCCGCGATGTCTGGCCTCGCTTGCGCTTGTTGACGGATCGCGCCGACACGAATTGCGGTACATCGTCTTCGTCAGCGACCGCATCCAGCTGCGATACACTCGTAGAAGGTTCACCAGTCTCCTCGACTGTGGTTTGACTGGAGCTTGGGGTGGCTGCCTGTAGTGACGAATGTGTACGTCTTCTGATATGTTCGTTTGGCATCGTGCGTGAAGATGTGCCCGAAGGTAGATTGGACATGTCCAATCTGCGATCGTCAAGAGATCGGTTTGGGACAAGTGGCTTCGGCGTGATGAGCACACTTTCGTCTTCTGTCTCGGTCTCGTGGCTTCCGTTGGATTTGCGAGGTTCCCGCACGTTCGCCATGTCATCCGCTGATCGTCCCAGTAGTGGCATTGGCGACGGCGAAGAACGACTTTGGTCCGCGTGAAGGAGAGGTGTGCACACTGTAGCGATAGATATGGGACTCGATGGCATATGTGGCCTCATCTCATCGATGTGAGGAATTGCAGAAAGTCGAACATGCCCTTGTCCAGCCTTGGACTCGTCTTTGGACTTCTGCTTTGCAGCCTGTCGATCGCAATACTCTTGCCACGATCGTACGCTCTCCTTCATGTCCTTGTTCTTCTGCATAACGTCGTTGTTCTTTCTCCGGAGATACTTGATCTGCTGCTCAAGATCCTGGTATTTCTTGGTGAGTTCATCGTACTTGTCGTCTCTAGTGGGCTGGCTCCTGAGCCGTTGGTTCTCCTGCTTGAGGTCCTGGTGTTTCTTGGCGAGCTCATCGTACTCATCGTTCCTGGCGGACTGTTCGTTGAGTCGTTGATTCTCCTGCTTGAGGTCTTGGTATTTCTTGTCGAGTTCCTCATACTCGTCGCCCTTAGCAGACTGGTCTTTGAGCCGCCGATTCTCCGTCGCCAATTCTGAGTTCTTTATCATCTCTTCCTCCATGCGCTTGAACAGAATCAACCGGTTCTCTTCCTCTGCATTTTTATTAGCTCGTCTCTCTTTGTCAAGCAAGTATACAAACTCTTCCGCAGCGCCTCCTGGTGGGCCTCTTCTCCTAATACACCATCAGCAGTGATCACATCGCGTCCAATTTCACCCACGCTTCTTCCACTCCGCCTCCATGTCGGGCGCGATGACCTCATCGTAAACGCGTGTCCATAGGGTTTTGTTCTTCTCGATCCATGTGGTGAAGTCCGACATCTCAGCTTTTCAACATAATAAATGACAATGAGACGTTGAGACGCGTCGCGCGAGTGCTTTCGTTTGAAATCGGGTGCCTGGCGGTGATGGCCACTAAACGCGCGAGCTGTGCGTGATCACGTTCTGTCTTGGTGCGGCGCACGAGCCACTAACTAATCGATAGCGGGCGGAAAGAGCCACCACGGTTCTTGACTTCATCCCACTTGTCCCCAGAAGTGATGAAGCGGGCGCGTGAGGACTGTGATGGGGAGCCCCCTCCGGCGAAAGTGCGCCGTGTAGAAAAAATTGACAGACTCTCTATCCTCAGCGACGAGATCATCGTGCGCATCTTGTCTTTTGTTTCCGTTGATGCGCTGCTTGTGTGCCAGAGGTACTGTTTCTGAAGTGAAGTTTGGATGTCACGCTGACTTCAACAGACTGTCCAAGAAACTCAGTCGCCTCGCGATAGACTCGGAGCTATGGAAAGCCCTGTTCTACAGAGCATTTGTTCTCCCGCGTGCCTCACGTATACCGGGCATCAAAGATGGTGCTTCTGCAAATCAATTGCACTACTCCTCGAGACTGTCGAAGTGGCTGGATGATGAATATCTCGTCAAGAACGGTGTTGTGACGAATTTCAAAGAGCAATATCGACTGCGACACAACTGGCTACAAGGGCAATGCACCGTCAGCGAGGTAGTGGTGGCGGATCGAGCTCCCGATCCACCTCTGCTTGCTATGATGTCTAATGGCGTCGTCTTTGCAGCCGATTCTATACATGGTCTAAGAGCATGGAGCTCAAAAAACGAACGCAATCTACTGGCAACTACTGCACTGGTCGCTAGTGATGGGCACACCCTTCGCCTGCCGGTGTCCATGACCGTGGACTCATCGGACGCTGATGGTGCGAGCGAAAGAGTGGCCATGGGATTCATCGATGGTTCCTTCTCCATGTATGCGCTGTACCAGGAGGAACGCAGATTTGAAACGCTGTTCACTCACCCATCGTCTACAAATGGTGCAATAACAGCCATAGCATATTCATCTGGTAAGCCTCCACGCCCTTTGATGTACTGTGGACGCTATTAACGCTGAAGTGCAGTAAGTCGCCTGATAACCCCAATTCTTGTCGCGTCAACGAGTCTCCTCTGTATACCTTCAGGCCTCGCTATCGCAAAACCTTTGCTAACTGTACGGTGTCTTTGCACAGCCATACATGCTATCAATGACGGACGGCCTTCTTCTGTCTCTCTACGCTTTTGAAAACGCGAAAGCAGCCACTTCGGCATTGCAGCCACCCCAGCTTCTCTACTCGCTACGATCTCATACAGTATGGCCTCCGGTGTCTCTGTCTTTACGCCCAACGGCGTCAAGCCTGACTGCTGCCATTGCATTTTCGCTTCCAACATACCTTACAGGCTGGACTGTCGGAGTTCAAGAGCTAAGGCTGTCCCACGACGGCGGATTACTAGCATCGCGGCTAGCTACTGCGGCAGACGAACATTCGTTCACGCTCTCGGCGCACCGGTCCGCTTCGTCGCCAACCACGAGGTCATCTTCTTCATTCCCAGGTCAGAGTCGAGACGCGTCTGTGGCTAGTAACCCTAGCTCATCGAAGCCTACGTCCATGTCGTACTCGCATCCTTACCTGCTGGTGGCACATCCTGACAACACACTGTCAATATATCTGGTCAAGTCAACCGCGTCATCGCTATCAATCGGCTCCGGTGACCGACTGATTGGACATACCTCCTCCATCTCTGGCGCACATGTCGGTGGGCGCGGTAAAGCAGTGTCCGTCAGCCGACTAGGAGATGAATTAAGAGTATGGGATCTGGAAGGCGGCATCACGTCCACGAAGAACCGGCGACGCATGCGAAATGGCGATATGAGTGTCAGAGTCCAGCCCTCGAAGATGTCGGAAGCATCAGGCAATGCAGAAGAGGACGCGGCTCCGAACATATTTGGTCTACGATTCGCTCTCGAGCAAGGCTTCGATAGCACTACCGAGAGCCGAGGCTGGGTAGGGTTCGACGAGCAGAATGTGATCGTACTTCGAGAGAAGAGTGAAGGAAGCCAGGCGTTGGTGGTGTACGACTTCACATGAGCACATGTCGAGTCAAGACACGATTCTTGCATTCATGGCATCGCGAGCCGCGCGTTCATCGCCATGCGACCTTCGCTGCACGTTTTCCTCACGGCTGACCGAGAGCGACATGTGCCATGTGCGAGCGACATTTACCTCCAAGCGCAGCAAACGTACACGCCTACAGTGGTGGTGGCTCCAGCACAAATCACGACGAGGACCCGGACACTTTCATCATGTATTATTGTCCTGCATCGCTGTTCCTCATTCCAGCGATCTGATTTCCTTTACCAGACTGACGGGTAACCGGTGAGGGCGCCTTCCCGGTTCCGGCCATTAGCGCACTTGAATTTTTGCCCGCTTGAAAGCCCCTCCCTTCTTCGACGCCTGCAACCGAACCTCACTCACCACACTCAATTGGACGATTGCCCAGGATACAGTCTACTACTTTTCCAACGACACGACTCTAAATCTCATACCCAAACGACGACCGTACGTTCTTCAGTCCTTTACGTGCCTGTCCGTCCGCGCGCACGCTCGGAACAACATCTAACAAACACCAGATCCTTTTTCAAACTTCACCGACATGGACTACCAGGCACCAGCTACTGGCGGAGGCAACCGCGGCTGCTACAACTGTAAGTACGAACATGAACACGACATTTTCTGTCGTAATATTCGACCGCCCCACATTCGCCACCACAGCCCGCACAGTATTTCGACACCTCCCACACTGCGAACTCCAGCACGATCTGCTTCTACAAGTTCACGCATCCGACAATTTACAACCAGCTTACATTATGTTTAGGCGGAGACTCCTCCCACCGCGCTGCCGAGTGCCCCACTAAGGGCACCCCCACCTGCTACAACTGCGGCGAGAAGGGCCACGTGTCCCGCGAATGCCAAAACCCCCAAGCCGAGAAGACTTGCTACCGCTGCGGAGGTACCGGCCACATTAGCCGCGAGTGCACCAAGGAGGGAGGCGCCCCAGGCATGGGTGGCGGCCGTGGTGGTGGCCAGGAGTGCTACAAGTGCGGTCAGCAGGGCCACATTGCCCGCAACTGCTCTCAGGGCGGAGGCGACGGCGGCTATGGCGGCGGCTACGGAGGTGGTCGTGGCGGCTATGGCGGTGGTCAGGGAGGATACGGAGGTCAGGCTCGCCAGACGACTTGCTACTCCTGCGGCGGCTTCGGCCACATGAGCCGTGACTGCACCCAGGGCCAGAAGTGCTACAACTGTGAGTAAGCATGATCCGACGATTGACTTGATCTAATATATTGTAGGCGGTGAGGTCGGTCACTTGTCCCGCGACTGCCCCCAGGAGACCACCAGCGAGCGTGTTTGCTACCGTTGCAAGCAGCCCGGCCACGTCCAGAGCGCGTGCCCCAACTAGAGGCGCCACTCGAGCCCGTCGATGTCCTTGATCTGGAGTAGTTTTGTATGCTACGGTTCGCCTTGTCGCGCGCGAAGTGGCATTACTTGGAGACCTGAAGATTGCCGCCACGATTCACGAATCATCGACACACGATCATGATTTTCTTTTCTTGTACATTTGTTCTCATTTCACGGCTTGGCAGCCGTCTTTCGACGCTTCACGAAAAAAGCATTATCATCATCGCCCGAACGTCACGAGGGTTCACGGGAAAAGTTCTTGGATCAGAGCAAGGTTCTACGTTTGGCAGAAGATACAGAGTGGGTAGGAGAGCGGATACCTATGTGCGAGCAGGGAATGGGAGAGTGTACCCATCAAACAGGAAGTGAGCTCCTTTGCTTAGCTATGGTTGGATAGCTGAGAGACGGTATCGAAGTCGCAGCACGAAGAATGAACAAGCTTCCCTCCATGGAAGGGCTCCTCAGCACTGTCTTGACTTGCGTGACCTGTGGTGTTTTGAACCTGTATTTGATTGTTTACAACTAACATTAGCTGCAGGCAATAGTTTCGGAGCAGCCACTTGGCAGGAGGTATAGGAACTGCTGTGTATGTGCTGTGCCAATGTGACAGGCTGAATGTGTAGATTTGCGTTATCTGATGGGAGTAGGCTGAATAGTTTCACGTTGCAAACAGACTTCAACTGGCCAGTCAGAGACTATCGCCTGCAGTACAAATGCTGGCATTGATTCGTAACAAGAACCTATATGCGAGACCATCATCTGCGTATTGAACACAACGAGGGTTTGCACATGTCGCCAAGCACAGCAAGATCGTTTATGGTTTAGCTTGGTTTACCGCCCACCCTGGCCCAAACAACATGGACAACTGCCCGCATATCCACGACCGCGACAATCCCCGACGCGTCACAACAACAGTCGCACGTGTTATCAGTCGGAATTTTGCAAACCGAAACTATGGCGCCCCAAAGGAAACGCGAAAATCGCGAAAACCAGTTCTACGATGTCGGTGTGCAGGGAAGGTGGGCAGAGCAGGCATGGACTCGAGGTTGCGCGTGGCTGACGAATGCAGGAAAACAGGCATCACGCTCGCAGATAGGGGCGTCTACGATGAGCACGGCTTGGAGCCCATCTCGGGCATCTTCTCCTCGCCCGAAAAGTCACCACCGAAGCGCAGCGAGACGCTGACGGCATCGGAGTCGATGGAGATGCAAGAAAGTACGTTACTACGAGATGGCGTGCCCTCGCGGCCGATTGAGGCATCATCTGACTGGCTTTGGCTTCAGGCTCCATTCCCGACCTCACCACTTCGCGCCAGATACTGCGCAACAGCCGCACACATCTCCCCCCACCGAGGTCGCGATCGCCTAAGAAGACGGCACTTGGTTCGTCACCGCGCAGACAGTCGTCCATGGCACCCAGAGGCAGTTCAATCGGCCTGTCCAGCCCCGCACGCGCAGCTTCGCATCCCGTAGTGGCCAGGCGCCTAGACTTTGAGCAGGACGAATCGAGCATCCAGGAGACGCCAGCGCTGAGCGGCTCCGGACAGCGCCGTGGGAAGCGCGCGAGCGTATACGACATTCCGGAGGACGGCTCGCCAGTCCCGCAATCGAGCGCAGTGCTTGAGGAGAGTTTGGTACAAGAAGAAATCACCGCAAACGACACCTCGGTTGCTCTTGACATCATCGACGAAGAGAGCATCGCGCAGATTGGGGAAGATACCTTGGGTGGTGCTGAGACTATGGAGGATCTCATAGATGCGGAAGAGACGGAAGTGACCCCAGAACCGGTCAAGGAGCCAGCCAGGAGAGGCAGGAAGCGCAAAAGCGACGTCATGGAATCTGCGCGTGAGGAGAGTCCAAACACAGCGAAAGCGCCCAAGCGAGGAGCGGCATCCGCACCAGAACCAGATGTTCGCAAGAAGGCAAAGAAGCCCGCGCCCGCGCCTTCCGCCTCTTCGCGGCGATCGAAGCGCGTCTCAGACATGGTCGAGCAAGAATCCAGTGTTGTGGATGCATCTGTCGACATGGCCGTAGACCTCCCTGAAGAAGTTGAGGAGGCACAGGTGCCCATCAAGCGGCGAGGACGGCCAGCACGACCAAAGCCAGAGGCTGAGAAGGAGAACACAGTCCCATCCAAAGCGACAAAGGACTCGGCGGCGAAGGCAAAGTCCAATGAGGTTTTCAAGAAGCCTCAGAAACCTGCTGCCAAGCAGAAACCGGGTCACAAGAGCAAGGCAGATGGGAAATCGTCCAGCGAAACACCCGAGGCAAACGCTGCCAACGCTGGGAGGTTAGTGGATGGACAAGGCAACCCACTCAGTAAGAACGACATCGAGCAGATGTCAACAACATCGACAACCTCGCGCTACGGTCGCGGGAGACACCTTTCCGTGTTCCGCGAACTCGAACCAGAAGCTGTCGCTCGCGTTGGACGAACTGGTAGGCATCGTGTCGCACCGATCAACTTCTGGGCGAACGATCGCATCGTATACGATATTGACCGCGGCATGACGTCCATCGTCAAGGCTCAAGAAGTTGAATCCGAGCGAAAGAGATACAAATCTGTCTCGAGGGGAAGGAAGCGGATATCTGTGGTCGAAGAAGAGGAAATCGAGCTCGACCCGTGGGAGGAAGACGACGGCGTCCTGGTGGGCAACTACAGAGACTACGATCCTGTCACGGATGTCACTACTTCAGAGATGGTGGAAAGCAGTAAGTCAATCGCCGTTGTATCTTCACACTTAATCACGACTAACACCATCCCAGAGCTCGCATGGTCGCAGAAAGGCATCAAGCCCGTCGACGTCCCAGACGGCTCGTTCCAATTCGTCAAGCTCTCATCTGCTGGGGACCCTGCTGCGTCCTTCTTCAATTGGGGTCTCATCGAGCTTCGTGCAGACCAGATGAAGCGATCGAAGAACTCGCGCAAGATGCACATGGTCTTCAACGTGCAATCAGGCACGGTGGAAGTCAAAGTTGCCGAGAACGATTTCATGGTGCACAAAGGTGGCATCTGGCATGTTCCTCGAGGTAAGTCCCATCACTTTTCATCGTCTCGCTCTCCTTTGCTGCTTCCCCTTACTTGTGGACTGCGTGTCAGTCGCGCCTATTGCACCCGAAGCCCGCAGCGAGATCATCTCCGTACGACAAACGTCACTGTATAATTCGCATCACACGACATCACATCAAACGTCGCGTAACGCGCGCTCACGACCCGCCCGCAACCTCGCACCGCCTAAGCTCCAGGGCAAGCGACTGCAGCTACCGAACTGCTCCGCATGCTGTGCGACATTCGACGTGCATACCGCGAGTCGCACGAACCATATTGATTTTTCCGCGAGTCACATGTCGTGGCGCGTGACCACTCATTTCATTGGCGTTCCTGCTCAAATCCATGCTAACCAATGACATCGCAGGCAACACGTACAGCATCAAGAACATCGGCAGCGGAACGGCAAAACTCTTCTTCGCGCAGGCGCGCGAGAAGGAGGTGCAGGAGGAGGAGTAAGTGTTAAAATTATCGAGGCTTCCCATTCTCGCCACTTTGGATGATGTGCTGGGGCGGTGTGGAATGACTTCTAGCGGTGTCGACGCATGAATCTCGTCTCGTCGTGACTTTCCACATTCGAGGTTTTGGCGTGTGTGGGTACGTGGGGCTAGCGCGTGTGTGGATGTGGTGGATGTGTTCGCGAACCCACTCGGGGTTCGCTTTAGCGTTGTTTGTGGTGGATCGTGTGGCGTGCTGCTGGTGTTGTTTACTTTTTCTTCTTGGGAGCGAAGCGCGCTTTCCGGTCAAGATGGATACGTACCGTGCTTGGTTTTCTAGTCTGATCGATCTTTGAATAAGAATGAGGAGAATGATTCACGCAACATGCAAGTGTAGGGCGATTGGATTGGCAATGACTCGTTTTTCATCCGCCTGTCGTCAACGACGTGAGTTGAGTTGTTTTGGAATTCATGTTCACCGCTCCATCATCGCGATAGATACTGAGACTTGGTTTTATTAACTTAGTATGTTCGATTCGTATGATTCATGTGAGATGCGAGTGGGTGACTCGTCTTTCGAAAGTCATGTCTGGTCGAGAGGACACACCTGTTCACCGCCGTTTTGAACCCTTACTCACCGCTTCCTCGCCTTTCCAGGTTTTCCAGTGAGATTCTGCGAGGTGCCGTTATGGCAGTGCACGATCCCGGCTGGTAGGGCTTGTGGGACGTGCGAAAGTGGTACGGAGATGCATGTTCGATCGATCCTAATTCGAGGCGGGAATGAATGTGTTCTATGTGTTGGCTCTTTGAAGGCGGAACCACATACCGTTTGATTCGAACTGATGAGAAGGGATATATTCGTGGTTATATTGATACTGCAGGGAGACCATGTGTATGCGGACAGCATGCTTGTGGTTCATGTTACTACTGCATATACATCCAAGGATGAAGTGAATTCTGCAGTACACTTACCTGCTACCCAAGTACATACAGACATCTTGCACGTAGTACACTTCACCGCTGCAAGTGGAATTTCCATGAACTTGACGTTCGTCCAGCCTCCCCAAAAACTGACAGCTCAATCGTTCCCACAAACGCGCTCGCTTGCAACGTTAACCGCCGTGTAACCACACCAAAGTCTAACGCCACTGCGGTACCACAACATCTGAACCTACGTTTCCGCCCGCACCGATAAAAGTCCTGCCCACGTTTACTAGCGGTAGGAACGCTGCCGCTTCCCCAAGCGTTGTTGTACGACGCGTCGAGAGGAACTGTGGCGTTTGCTGCCCCTGACCTTGACTCTCCGAAGATGTGGGAATGACGTCGATTGCTTCGGTAGGGTAGGCCGAGTAGGGAGCGGTGTAGAGCGGTGTAGATTTTTGCGTCGTTGGCTTGGGAGAGATGGGTCCGGTGAGTGTGAAGGCAGGGTGGAAGGTTGAAAATAGAGAGGAATGGAGGGGGTGGTATTATGAGGGGCTACGGCCGAGATGGACTTGTGTAGCATGGAACCTGGATGTTAATCTGGGTCTTTACAGTTGTCGAGGCGGACAGAAGGTCGGTGAACTGGTGATGTGTTGGCTGTGTGGCGAGGGGGTGCAAGACAGTCAACCAGGGAGATTGTGGGCGCTGGTTCTGGAGCGGCCAAGGCAGTTGTCGCTGGTCAAAATCTTGCTTGGATTGAAGCTCAAAGTTCAGACTACTCGACTGCAGCGTCCCTTTCATGACACTCTGCGAGTGGCGTTGGGCATCGATGTGTCCATGAACTTGCCTTACCTTCTCTCTTGCCTTGTATCCCACTTCACCATCTGCAACTGTTCCCAGGCGGTAACGTGAAACCTGGCGCCATGTCTCATGGATTTGCAGCTCTCAATTGACCAAGTGAATGTATGAATACCGCCACACTAGTACACTACTACCTATTGGTGCTTCCTGCTAGCCTCCCACCTCCCATCTCCTCGCTTCACGGGGAGATCTTTCCGGGATTCTAGCTCAAGAGCCTCACAGAGAAGGGCCGCACCTGAAGCTTATCCATCTTCCGATAATCGAGATGCGGCCGATCTTGGACATCGTGCGATGCATCTATTGTTAGTCGCATGCTTCTCAGGTAGGAGGGAGATTTGATCGCCGTAATGTCATGTACACCGTCCGGTGTGGTGTAAAACTATCTGCAGTAGCGAGCGTGGTGACCATGTCTGACAGTGCAGCAGCTGGCGATGCCCAATATTAATATATTGGTGCAGAAGTGGCAGGTCGCATGTGGGCAAGATGTAGGTTTGTGGCTGCTGGATCTGTTTTATGGTTTGTGAGCAGCGCCTCTAGAGCTGACGATACGCTGTGTTTCAGGGCCAGTTGCGCGATGCTGGGTATGCCCTTCCTCACCATGTTTTTGGTGCGCCATGGGAATGTGTGTTCATCCTTGCTCGTGCGTTTTGCGTCGGCGACGTCAATGTTTGAAGTTGGTCAAGGTTGGATTTGTCAGGACGAGAAAGTGCAGGTGCGCCCTCAAAGAGAAACGCCGTCCAAATGCCGAAATGGCAAGGCCGCAGAACAATCCCTCGTGATTCTAGCTTGTTACAAGTCTTTCTAGGTTAGAACCGGTGAACGGACCTGATTGCGTCCTAAGGCTCATATCTGAGAACCGTCTTGTTTCGCATGTCATGAATCGGATGTGCGTGAACTGGGCGATCCCGGCAGATCTTTCGTAACCTAAGCGGTTCGGCGATGCAGCTGATCGGAAGCACAGTTCCCCTGAAGAGGTAATCCGGCGTGGACGAAGTGGAGATTCGCATGTTCTCGTGGGGCGAATGTGTCAGGCTAGCTTGCGACTCAGCGACTCATGTTCCTCGCGCTGGGCGAACAAATGTGGTTGCAGATGGTTTGCGGAACGTCGGAAGTTTTCTCGAAGCACGGAAAGGGGATGTCATGGTCGCCGAGAAGTGTGGGCATGGAGTACTCGCCTGCGCGTCATTGTCGTGACTTGATCCATGCCTCACACGCAATTTAACTTAATCGAACATGTTCGCAGGTCCCGTGCCACATGCATCCCTCTTCGCACGTTGCGAGAAGGAAGCCCGAAATGAGTGCATTGGTCGGGTAGAAGGCGGTCAAGTGGTTCGCTCGACCAGACGGTCGTTCGTGTTCATCAACTCAGAACTCATGCGGCAGGCCCATGGACCAGGTTCTGCATATGCATATGCTGTTCGGCATAAGACGATAAACATCTGCCTGAATGACGGCTGGTGTCATTGCCAGGAACGGCGGGTGTTGCCCTATCAAGTACTATCTCCAAGGCATAACGTTCCAAGGTTGTTCTGGAAAAGCAATGGAAGCTGCGCACAGGCAGAGTGGTGGTTAGCATTGATGACGAGAAAGCAACGATGGTCATGTTTTCGCGTCGTTTCAAAATGGAAGGTGGTGGGGGAAGAGGGGTCATTCAGCCTTGTGATCGAAGATTAAATGATGGTTCTCGAACAAACGGACGGGTCGTAGGGGACAGGGGACAAAACGTGGTGCCTCACTGATTTGATCCACTGCACCATCATTACACATTTCGAGCCGGCGTAAGGCGCAAATGATCCGGCCAGCCTACACTTAGTGGGGCTGCAATAGGTCGTGAACTGGTCTCTGCGTTGTCAATGAGGCGTCCTAAAATAAATCAAGGATGGTTCGCGGATGCGAGCAAGTTCATGCAGGCCACAGCGCCCCTCTAATTCGGCCTTACTATTTCGTTGTCGCATCGAGGCGGCGATGTGAGGCTGTGCTAATGACAGCGCACAACACCATCTTTTCAGGTTGCTGGATATTGCTAGTTGGTAGAGCGGTGACAGCGCAGCACGCAGAGGAGCCACGTAGGTTCGCCTTTGACCGACTTGAATGCAAGCCGCCGCTTGGTACGTCATTAGCGACGATCTGGGGTAGACGAATTGCGAGTAACGTTCACCGCCACGAATTTGAGCATGGGATGCTTGATATGGGGCTGGCGAGAACTTTCCAGCGTCGGGCTGTGACTCAGGAATGGTAGTAGGGAGTGTTCGGACAATTTCCGGAAATGTATGATCGTATTCTAAGGCACATTGCGTAGCCATTGTGTTCTCTGGGATGTCTTTGGGATCGGCGCCAGGATGCTTGGGCAGCTGGGCTGGTAATGAAACTCTACGTTATGCTGGGTGCTGGATATGTTGACAGAATGAAAAGAAACTACATGATGCGATGGATGTCCTTGCCATGCTATGCTTTTCGTACTTGGAACGAAACTCTAAAACGAAAAACCGCTGTTGCAAATGCATAATCTTGACCGCAGCCATGGTGTATAAAACAAAAAAAGAATTGGAACCCAGCAAAAAACAATCGCTAAACCCAGCGCTATGATATATGCTCAACCAACGCAAAGGAATATGCTCAAACCAGAATATGCTGACCCGACCCACGCTAAATGCCACAGTCCTACAACTCGATCTTGAAATGCGTAGTATAGCCTTGGTTTGATGTGGCTCTATACCAAATGCCGTGTCACCCCCTCTTAAGTCCCATATCTTTAGTCCATATAAGTCGTCATTCATTCGGTGCCTGCCCGATATATTACTGGCCTCCTCTTTCTGTGCGCTGCCTAAATCGCAGTCCAAATTCTAAAAATCACTTTACCTGCGTGCAAGGATGTGCGTGTTGCACTCTCATCGTGTTATCTCGAAGCTCGGTCGATTCGTGTTTCAAGGCGCAGTAGATCTCGGCGGCGACGGCATAGCAGTTGCCGGGTCGGCTTCGTCTTGCTCTTGCTTCATGCTCTTGATGCAGTCGGTTCCACCGTGTTGAGAAACGCGGTCTGGACTGCGGTAGTAGTGATTTCCAGTATCCCTCTCTGAGTTTGAAGGCCCAACATACTCATCTTCCCGCTTGCACTTCTGGTGAGGTTCGATGTATGCAGAGCTCTCGCCTTCACGCTTGAAGCCGGACTGAAGATCAGGTACAGGTGCAGTCCGTGCCCCGCTGACCAAGTCTTCTGCCGATGCTGCGTGTATTTGGGGCAATGGTTGACTGAGCTGGGGAGGAACGCTGGATCTCGAGCGAGGGTCTGCCCGTCTGCGACTGAAAGAACTGTTTCGTTGGCGACCATGGCTTGCACCGCCGTCTGCCCTTTCGTGGTAGCCGTGCATTGGGCTCTGCAGAACAGGTGGTGGTGGTGGCTGGTGATGCTGTGTGGTATTTGGCAGCGGGTTCGGCATTAGTTGGGCGACATTAGCAGCAGTGAAGCCATGCGAGGCTGATACTGCGGGTACGTGTGAGACGTGTGTAGGAGGGCTGAGCCCTGCTCCAGTGGCAGAAGGATGGAGCTGGAAGACAGGCGCATTGGCGCGTGAGCTCATCTCCTGCTCTCCTAATTGCCAGTGCATCGACTCCGCCGACCGCCATGGTATTCCCATTTCAGTCGCAACTTTCTGCCACATCTGGTCCTTGAACCTAAGACCCCGTCAGCTTTCACTCTTAAAACATATGTCGACATTCTTCGCGTACACGATCTACGAACATGGTTGGGAGTTGTTGGACCAAAAGAGGTGGTAGAAGGCCAAGGCTGTGTAGGCTTACCGAGCATATAGTCTTGCGAGCTTGTTCTTCTTTTCCTCGTCCCAGATGGCGCGTTTCTCGAGATAATTTTGATAACGCAGGCGGCAGGAGATGGAGCTTCGACCGGGTAGTCTCTTCGCAATGTCGTCCCATTTCATGCCCTGGCCTCGCAGCTCGATCGTAAGGTTGTCCTCTTCCGGTGTCCATTTAGACTGCTTTTTGGCTGGGCTCTCCTCTGGCAATGGTGTCTGTGAAGCCTGTCTTTTGAGTGTTTGTGGAGGCGAAACCTTTGAACTCGATGGACCTTGGTGAAGGCCAGGATGGCCAAGTTGTCCTGCATAAATTGGTCGAAATTGAGGATGGGGCACTGGCTCCTGATGTCGCTGGATCTCTGAGATTGCCGGGAGTACTGGGCCTCCGAGCATAGGTCCAGATCCCGGTGCTATTGATGGCATCGGTGCCTGGCCTGGATAGGCAGACATAGAAGCATATTGTACAGGCGCTGTGTAAGCCGGTGAGCCTGCAGCGTAGGCAGGCGAGGCTCCGTGTGCAGGAGATTGCGTGTAGGCTGAAGGTGCTGTCGTGTATGCTCGCGTAGCTGCAGTCGAGTTGGATGTTACTGAAACTGAGCTTCTCTTGCTCGCGGGGGACTCAGAGCCCCGCGGCTCGAGGAGTAGATTGATATCCACGATAGGCAACAATGACCGGCACCGAGCCAGCCCATAAGATGGTTAGGTCTTGTAGTACTACAGCCTCCGCAACAGACGAAAGCTTCCGAGAGAAGCAAGAGGGGCTTCCAAGTGATATTTCGATGTACCACGTTTCGAAAGCGACCGTGGGTGAGGTGCGTTGTGATCAGATCCGTCTGAGGGGAATTCGTGAGAGTGAAGAGACAGGTAAGATCCAGGAGGTGTCAAGTCGGAATGCGCGATGATGGGATGTGGCGTAGGGTTAACGAGGCAGAGCCTGGTATTGTCGATGAGCTTTGTTGAAGGTGGTATCGGGAGAAGATCTTGTTGATGATAGATAGTGATGAAAGAGGGCCCCAGAATCTGTCACGGTGATGGTGGATGTGAGACGATTGAGGCGATCGTGAGGTGATTAGAGTCGAATAGAGCTAGGTGTGCCGAAGTGACCACTTGCAAAGTATTTCAGGTAAATCGAGCTCTGAGTGGTCGTCTTCAAGGAGCTACTTGCGAGGCCGCCAGGCAGGGTTCTTGAAACAAGCCAACCAATAGGTCCAGTCAATGACAGGCGTGCTGAGCCACTTGCTTCGTGGGAAGAGTCGAGGACAGTCGAATGCGTCGTTAGGTGGTGAATGCGTCCAGGCGAAAGCGGAGAATAGGGTATGAGGTACTTCATAGCATGGATCTGAGTATTAGAGTGACTTAGCGTAGGGATGGTAAGATCAAGTGACAAGCATACCCTGACGCCTCACTCTGTAGTGCCCTCCGCGGTAGGGATCCGGGGGCCTGGGATTAGGATGTACCCTTTTGCGTTTTCGACCTGACACTGACTACTTCGGCGCTTTGCGCTTCCTCGACTCGTGCTGGCGGCACGCCACATTGATGACCCACAGACCACATCGAGGCAGCACAGCTGATCTGATCTCAGGGAGCATCTCTGCCGGGAGCTTAGCGAGGAGCCAAAAGAAACACCACGGAGCCCAAATTACCAACGTTAGCTTGCGACAAAAAAGAAGATGGTTCGGGGCTTCCTCGCGACAAATGCTGCCGATGACGTGTTCCCGCTACAGAACAGTTTTCACCCTGAGCCTGTGGTCAACCCTTTGTTATTGCTTCATATCGACTTACTCGCATTTCCAGGGCTCATTTGCTGCCTTTCCTTTGAATCAGGCCTCAATGCGCCCCCAAGACGGGGCTGCGGCGCCTAAACTATTCAGCAATGACAGGGGAACTGTCTTGATCATCAAGTTCGCTCGCAGACATCCGTCGCCCAAACGAGAAGACTAAAGAGGGCGACGAATCAACCCAAGGTTAGGCGGTGAACAGTCTCAAGGATTTGTCCATCGCAGACGACGCGACCTGGCGTCGCGGCGAACAAGATCGGCAGCATCCTTCGCACTACGGCTATCTTAGCCAACAGGGTCCGCAGCCTTGCGATCATAATGGCGGTGCACGCAGTGATGTGTACAAACCAGATCAAGGCCATAGTGGCATACACTTGTCTGTTTTTCACCCTCATGAATCCACGCCTTGGGATCCCAGGTCGATCGTCGTCAATGTCAACGTCAGTGTTTGTAAGGGAAAAGAGGCGGTGAACTGCGATGAAGTCGCCGAGCGTGGGCCGCAACGTCTAGCTTTTGACGGTGCACCAAACGTGCTGCTATGCTACATAGAATGTGCTTTAGGGAAGTAGCCCCGGCCTGACCCGTCCGACATCGATTTGTGCCACCACGTCAACACGTGAGACATCGCTTGCCGAATGCGGCGTTGCTGTCTTGTGCACAGGAGCCACGTTGTTGTCGTCGTCCGGTCTTATGTCTGCCAGCTCACTTCCAACAACGGCAAGGACCCTACCATGCCGCACGGCGAAGTGCATCACGGTTTCTGAGGATGGTTAGACTTTTCAGTGGTGCCGACGAAGCGGTGAAGGATGCCCAAAACCACTCGCGTGCGATGGGCAGATGGATTGAGGTTGAGATGGTGGGTTCGGTCGAATTTCCCAAACGCCCGAGGTGAACAGGCGTTCGACACTAAAGCATCTTCGGCGGCTGATCGTGTGTTAAATGAAGGACTTCCCCGCAGATTGTTTTGCGATCTGTGTGTTGTATGCGAACATGATGATCAGTCAACGCCCGACGATGCATGGTGCAACGCCTTGCCGCGGGTCACTGTTGCCCATAGATGCTGTGTTGCCAACTGACATCTCGTGCCATTGCATCTTGGACTGCACTGCACCCTGGCGCAGTGCTTTATATTTAGAGTACTGCATTGCATAATATGAGCGGTGAAGCCTTCCCACAGTTGGAGGCAGATCCGACGTGCGCTGTCCCGTCGTCGCTTCTGGGGCACGGAGGCCATCTGTTGAGGCGCCCTTGGTGACTGGAGTTGATTCATGCCTACGAATCATGTCTGCGAAAGGGCCAGGCGGTGGTGTGCGTCGGCAATTGCAATACCGTATCCCAAGTCTTGGCTGACGACATGGGGTTTCGAGAGCGCATTATAGGGCAGCGCAAGCCGAAAGCCATGGCTGGCGCCTCGCAGGCTGTCCCAACTCGAAACACGCCCACGTTGACCGTGGAACGCGTGGGATGCTCTACCACCTTCTCCTCGGCGCTGGTGGCCATGAGAAAAGCGCGTGGGGTGCTGACTGCCTCTGAGACATTCACTGCAGTCCCCAAACGATCGGCTTGGCAGCTCGCTTGTGCTACCCAATGCGTACGACCATATCCTCCGCTTAACGCCCTCGAATGGCTTTTTGCAACCCTACACCACTCCGCGCCACACGGCCGCATACACCTTGGGTCACCTGTTCGAGCGTCTGACAAGTCAACGTCGCAGAACGTGGATTCGTCGCGCCTGCTATTTCTGCGAGCGCCAGCCTGGTGTTCCACCAACACGTTCCAGATACAACGACTCTAATAAACTCCCACGCCACTTTAGGTCTTTGCCCGCCGCCCCACAGGATCCTGGGCACTCAGCCTGCCCTGCGCCGACATGTCACTCCAAAGCGTGGCAGACGTGCCTCTCATCATCAGCTCGCCCAATTCGTCATCGGAGCGGAGAATTAATCCATCATGGACCATTGCACATCTCAAGTCGCGCTTAGAACCCATCACGGGAGTTCCGGCTGGTAGTCAGCAGCTATCTCTACGTGTTGCCTCTCAGGAAGCGGTGCCCATCAGCGCGGTTGATGAGGAGCAGACGCGTCTTTCAGCGTTTGCGCTGCAGCCGTATGCAGAGATTACCGTAAGTTGCTTCATTACTTTCTCATTGCTCAGCATGGCAAGCCCTGTCCCGGAACATGCAATCCTTTCAACCTCTCACCAGCTGCCACATCTCCTTGCTTGCGTCCAGCTCTGCACACCCCAGCGACCTCAAATGTGTTTCCGGTCCCTTAGTTTCCAGCTTGCTTGTTGTCCTCATTCGTCCTCCCTCTCGTATCTCGAGGCTGTCAGCTTGAACCTGCATAGTTAGCTGCATGCCCCGCAGTGCCCTTCAACACCTTTCGACCACTTCCTCAGCGACATGGTCATAGCCATGGTTTACCTTGCTTTCGCAGCAGATCACATTCCCTTCATCATCGTGCTGGCCGTTTGCAACACGTGCTCCACTTCGGAAGCGTCCTTCCATATGAACACCCTTGATTCATTTGCTTATTTCTGCTCTGGCTACTGCCTTCCTTTTCTCGGCATTACATGCAATTTAGTCGAGTTCCATATAACCCTACGCTTTGCGCATCCCATTCGGCAAAGCAATCTTATCAAAAATGTACACACGTACAAGCATAATCCGTGACTAATTTCGTACTCCTAGGTCATCGACACACGTCCGGTGGCTGCTCGTACAGACTTCTCCGATCTCTCCGCAGTTGACAAGTATGTCATGCCCACACCAGAGTACGAGACTCGTACAGATAGTGTTCTTGCCTGGAAGAAGGCACAGAAACTCGGACGGTTTGACCCCAACGCGCCTAGCATTGAGCAGCAAAAGATACTGGCCTCAGAACGTGAGGTAGACGAGAGAGGTAAGGCACTGCTTGTTGATTTGAAACCATACATTCGTATCACTATGGCGGCCCAAACACAAGCAACATCAATGGTAGGTCCAATAGGCGGCGCAGAATCGTTCGAATTCCACTTCATGGCCCCGAAGCAGCTGAGCCAGGCATGGCTACGAATCCGCTACCGCACGTTCCCTGACAGGAATTGAAGCGCCCGTACAGTCAGGATGTTCCAAGGGGTGGCTGGATTCGCGGCAGGATAGACATTCCCGCATTGCCGAACCACTGGAATTCAGCAATTGTGTTCCGCAGATGGACCAAAGAAGAGCCGCCTGCTGCCATCGAACAGTTCAACGCTTCCTAGCTTGTCACGTCACGCCAGGCTCCGGGAAATTGTCAGGCCCACAGGTGCGATTCGCTGGATACCTTCGTTGCTCGTTCATCAGAGATCGCCGTCCGCTATGGACGGGAGCGCCCATCGAGTAAAGACCCCAAAACTCTATGCATGTGGATGCGTCACGAACCTCATATTCGTCCGACAATTTTGGATTACCTGGCCACGCAATGCTCGTGGCAAAAATGCAACGAGTAATAATTCAATCTGTCGTGTGGCAACTTTTACGACGCCGACGCTCCACCGTTCTCAACCCAGGAGTTGAAGATTCGAGCCCCAAAGCACATACAACTCGACTTGGTCATGATCTACGAGTGGCTCCTGCAGTCGCCGGTGACAGCTCCAGCCCGCTCCGATCTGCACTTCAGCCTCATTTCGATAACGAGCGGCTACGTGCGTGACAGGTGTGCTTGTGGCGCATATCCCCAACGGCCATCCCCACTGGCTCCACCGCTCGCCTACCATGACCAACCACCGCTTGTTGGGCCGCCACTGACCACAGTCACATCACACCTGGATCGACACAGCTCAACTAACACGCACAACAGGTCTCACACTCTCGTGTCGCGTGCGCCTCCTCCCCGAAACAGACGCCCGCAGAGGCACCGTGTCCTACATCGGCCTGGTCCCCGAGATCCCCGGCATCGGCTCGTGGATTGGCGTCACACTTGATGAGCCCACGGGCAAGAATGATGGGTCGGTCAAGGGGAAGAGGTATTTTGAGTGTGGGAGTAACTGCGGTGTGTTCGTGAGGCCTGAGAGGTGCGAGGCGGGGGATTTCAAGGCGTTGGATCTGGGGGATGAGGATATGGAGGAGCTGTGAGGTGTGGATGCGAGACTGCATCATGAGCAGTTGGAATTATGAAAGAGCTTGAACGACTTACTCACGACAGTGGTATCACCGCTCGCTGGAGTCAAAAGAGCCCGAGGTAATACGCAATGCGCGACGGCTCTCAGCAACCACAAGCATACTTCAACAAGGAAGACATGACTACTTCTCAGATCCTTGCCTCAAGCTAATCAAGCGTCCTACCAGACTGCTGTCTACTCTCCATTTCGCTTACCCTAACGCCCAATCTCACCTAGCAATCTCTAGCAGTCTCCCACATCAGCCCCTCGCTCCCTTCCCGCTCTCCCTCCTATCGCTCGCTCCACCACTGCCACGAGGACCCCCCCTGTTCCCGCATCCGCGCAAATGCTGCCATACTAGCACGATCGCACTTCATCTGCAGCCTCTCACTGGGCGGCAGAGGCGACCAGCCTGATCTTGGACTTGTTCCTTGGGAATGCGGGACTGGTTTCGCTGTGGTTGACGGTGTGGTCTGAATGTTTTTGAGCCTGCAGAGCAGAAAATTGAGGATGGAGGTGTACATGTGTAGGGAGAGTAGATGGGAAGTCAGGGTGTGGTGGTGATTTCTAATGGAGCTGGGAGTGTATATGGGTTGTTTGTTGGGGTGTTTGGGGAGGGGAAACGGTTGGAAGCATGGGGAAGATGTGATTCTATCTCGTGGGGTCTAGCAACTCAGAAACGGTGATTCATTCAGGTTGAAGGGCCCTCAGTGCATGTCACTTGCGAATAACTGGTTCAATGATCTGTGGAGGTATGTACTGTGACACCAGGTGTTGCCAGAGTGCACCCACCACTTCCAACTCTTGTGGTTAAAGAAGCTTCTAGAATTATTACTTTCCGCAGAACTTTCGGACATCAAGAGCATATTGAAGTGTCTGTAGCCGTAAACTCGCCTTCGCTGGTGGAGACAAGCAGTGATCGACACGTCACCAAATCGGGCTAGTGTTACAAGCTGTCAACCGGACTCTCACTCTCACCACGCATCTCGCTCTCGCACATCAAACCATTGCATTGACCTGCGGACCATCGCAGCGTGCCACCTCCATCTCTACACTGCACTGCAGCTATTTATATCCAGATAGCTTCCTCATAGTCGTCGATCGTCGCGCAATTCGAGTGGCTGCAGCCGCGCAGTGCGCCCACGAATTTTGGTTGAGTAAAGTTAGTCGACCGCCCAAACTTTTGGGTTCCATCAATCATCGTGATCGCGTCTTCACCGCTGACACGCTTCTCAGATCTTCCGTTCACCTTCACTATGTCGGACCTGTCCGAGCTCTTGGCCCGCCTCAATGGTGGCGGCACCCAGCAGCAGCAGCAACCTCCTCATGGCCACCGCCAGCCCTCGGTCTCCTCTCCCCTCTTCTCCCCATCCCCCAGCGGTCCGCAGCCACACCACCAGTCGGCGGTAATGTCGCCAAATACGTCCGCCGCACACACGCCCGCGCCCGAGACGCCACAGCAGCAGTCCGCCCACCTGCTGAACCTGCTCCGCTTCAACGCTAACCCAGCCGCGTCGCAGGGCGTCCGCCGCGTGTCGCAGAACTCGCAGCTTCACGAGGGCTCTTACCCGTACTCAGCTCAAGGTCGCACCGTCTCAGCCACGGACTCGGTCTCGGGCATGATGGGCAATCGTACGTCTTCGCAGGGCCCTTCCTTTGCCGCGCCTGCCTCTGCTCAAGCCGCTTCAGCATCCGTGTCACAGGAGAACCCGCAGGATATGCTTATGCGTCTGCTCAACCACCCGAAGCCGGCACAAGCCTCGCCGCGCGCCTCGGCTCCCACCTCTCCGCCAGCGGCGTCCAACATGCCTGAAACGGTTGCGGACATGCTGGCACAGGCTGACGCCGATGTGGACAAGCCCTCGTCTTCGCCAATGCGCGTCTTTGGCGCTGACGGCACGGGTCCTTCCGCTCGCCTCCAGCCCGAACCAAACTCCCAAACTCCCAAGTTCACTTACGTGAATCCGTTCGACGTGCTCGAAGCCGCCAGCCCCCGGAACCGCACGCCCGCTCCAGCGACTACCAAGCCACCCGCGCCGTCTGGGCCCAAGATGGAGATCCTCAAGCCGAAGCACTCCGCACAGTCGCCTGCTGCTGCTTCGTCGCCTCACCCACACGAAACTGTGGCCGAGGCTGTGACTGATCTTGGCGAGCAGCTCAGCCACCAGGTTGAGGAAGCTCTTGCCGAGGCAGAAGGCAAGTCCACTGCGCAAGATTCCAACCCGTTCACAGACGTTGCCGAAGTGCAGGAGACTGTGGCCGACATGTCCGTGGAAGTCAAGGAAGAGCCCGAGGACGATGAAACGATCAAAGAGCTGGAGAAGGTCATAATGAAGCCCCTCACCGTTGCCTTGAAAGAGGTCGCGAACGAGGTTGCTGGAAGCAATGTCGCAGACGACTGGGAGACCGCGGAGGCTGAGGCAAGTCTTGCAACGGGCGAAGAGCAGACGGTAATAGTCTATCGATTCCCGATGCGTGCCTTTGCCTCCATTCAGGTCAACAAAATGCCTGCTGGACGCGTCTTCTTCCGAACTGATCTGTTCATGGATGTGGCTAGGCTGAAGAAAGAGTTCGATCAGATCGACCGCTCTCTCGTTTCTGCAACCAAGAATTCCATCGTGTATGCCCTGGTCAAGAAGGGCGGCTTCCGCATCATCCGCCAGGAGAATGGACACTATCGCCAGGTATTCGAAAACCACAACGAGCGCATCTTCAACATCGCTCTTTGCTCCTCTGCAGACGACTCTCAGCAGTCCCTTGAGAGCATCCTTGGTATTGGTGTTAATGGCACCGTTTTCTGGACCTCTCTCGACCCGGCTCGCGAAGATGCCTTCGGTGAGAATCTTGACTCGCAGGGTCTGATGCTCCCACCGTCTCCCATTCAAGATGATAACACATCTGGTGGCCAGCTGAAGACACGTGCGAAGCCTTCCTCGCGTCACCCAGAGTTCTTCGCCGTCGGACGTGGCAAGTCGATCCACATCGTCTTCCCCCGAGTTGCTGCAGAGTACGTTCGCCCCAAGAGCCGCGTCTGTCACACCGAGAAGTACCTCAAGGAGCGGTCCCTGAAGATCCTTACTGGTAAGGCCGGCAAGGACTTTACCTTCAGCGAAGACGACACCATTGTCGTCTCGCTTGACAAGGCGGGACGCATGCGCTTCTGGGACATTCGCACCTTGACAGAGCCTGAGCTGGGCAACCCTCGTGCTGCGCCACGTCAGGTTGAGGTGTCTGAGACACTGCTCGAGTTCCACACCACGACTCCCAACGCCAAGTCATGGCCTACTTCAGTCTTCTTCTTTGACAAAGACAAGCCGTTTACTAAGGGTATCGCGCTGCGTTATGTCATGGTAGGCATGAAGCAGAACCACTCATTCCAGCTTTGGGACCTTGGTCTCGGAAAGGCCGTCCAGGAGATCCATCTTCCCCATGAGAACGAATCCGATGCCATCTGTAGTGTCTCGTTCCACCCGCGGACTGGCATCATGGCTGTCGCGCATCCTACTCGGAACTCTGTGTTCTTCGTCCACGTTTCTTGCCCGAGGTATAATCTGCCCGCTTTGAGCCAAGCTACGTTCATCTCTCGTCTCGCAAACAAGGAGCGAGGCCAGCCGCTTCCTCCAGTGAACGCCACGGCTATCATGACTAGCCTTACAGAGTATTCGTTCGCTTCGAAGGGCCAGATTCGAAGCCTTCATATGCTCACCGAGCCAGCCGGGCCCGCGGATACTGATGACCCGGACAATGCTGCTCTTTTTGAGCTGTATGCAATGCACTCCAAAGGTGTATGCGCGCTCCGCATCCGACGAAGCGACCTTGGCTGGAAAAAGGACGGCGAGCCTATACACTCAAAGGCGGCTGAGGAAGAAGGTGTCATTACTATCAGTGTACTGAAGCCACCGCAGCCTGTCACAGACGAGTCGTCGACTGCTGGCGATACGCCTGCTCCCAAGTCGGTGTCTGATCGATCTGTCCGCGAGAGCATCAAAAAGGAACCTAGCAACGTGTCTAGGCAGTCGATGACACCGGAGGCAGCCATGCGAGCTTCGACGCTTGCGAAGGTGGAGAGCAAGCAGGACGCTGCTCGTGCCGCAATCATGAACGGCGGTAGCGAGAAGCCTGAGAAGAAAAAGAAGAAGAAGTCGTCTACGGAGACTGCTTCGCAGGTATCGACTTCTACACGCACAACAGCTCCGCCAGCTCCTTCGTATGCTCAAGCCGCTCAGGCTCCACCTTTGCCGAAATCACCCGCGCCACCTGAGCCTACCATTCTGCCGGAGTCATCTAAGGCTCCTGAGACGGAGACGCCCGCGTGGGCTAAGCAGCTCATGTCCAAATACATGCAGCAGTCTTCGCCAGCTGTCCCAGCTCCCCGTGCTGCTGAGCTCGACGCTAAGAAGCTTGAAGAGGTTGTGCAAGCTGAGATGACTAAGAGCCTCTCTCGTGAGCTTGAAGTCATGTACAAGCGATTTGACGAGGACAAGCGCATCTTGAATGCTGCCAACGGCGCCAAGCAAGAGGCCATTCTCCGTCTGGTCTCTAGTACTCTGACTGAGAACGTCGAAGGTACCATCAAGAAGATGGTCGATGAGAACTTCCGTGACATTCTGCTGCCAGAGCTGTTGGCCAAGACATCGTCGACGCTCGAGAAGAGCATTGGCAGCAATCTCAAGACCGCTTTGGGGCCCCAGCTTTCGAAAGAGATCCCTGATGCTGTCGCCCGAGCTCTGAAGGCGCCGCACATCTTCCAGTCGCTTTCTGATCAGGTAGCCAAGAAGGTCATCAACAACGTCGAACCAGTCGTGGTAGCATCTGTCAACTCAGTGGTCAATCCCGCTTTCGCAAAGTTGTCCGGTGTCATCGAGAAGCAGATTGGCGAGCAGCTACGTCAAGGCGAAGCTCAGCGACGTGAGGACGCCGCAAAGATCTCGCAGCTCACCGACACAGTCCACACCTGTCTGGAAACGATTCAGTCGATGGTCGCCACTCAAGCCGAGCTACAGTCGCAAGTAGCCAAGCTGCAGCAGTCGCTTGCTCAGCCAGCACCACAGGCTCGCGTGCCTTCGCCTGCCCGCTCTCCAGTCAAGCAGAAGACCCCAGAGGAGTTGGAAACCGAGGCTGTAACACGTCTCATGGCAGAGGGCAACTACGAGCAGGGCACCATGCAGTGGCTTCAGTCTCGACGTACCACCGAGCTCTTCGACGAGGTCTTCATCCGTTGCAACCCCGCTTATCTTCGTCAAGTGAGCCCGCTGCTTGCTCTGTCAACTGGTGCCGTTGTTTCTGACGCCCTGGATCGCAACACCCAAGAGCGACTCGTCTGGCTTGATGCTGTGCTCAGCAGCGTTGATCCTCACGTAAGTCATTCACTTCAACTCTTCCATGACTTAATGCTAATCTTCATGCAGAACACGGATATTCGCGACATCGTGCCTAAGATCATGGAAGTCGTCAAGCAACGCTTGACGCACACTTACATGGCGCTCAACGAGAGCACTCCTGGCAGCCCGCTCCTCCGCAACATCAACCAGCTTGCGACTAAGTGCAACAACATGACGGCCGCGGCAGCACGTGGATGAGGGCGTTCAGATTTCTTCCTGCTCACTCTGTCAACAGCTCGATCTTGTGCTGAAATGCCTTGATCCTGCTGACATCTGAGGCGGACGTGTCCCCTCACTCATCCGGCAAGTTTCGTTCACCATTGTGAACGCATTGCTCGGACAACGATCTCTGCCGTTGTGCATTGCGCTTGCCGCACAGTCACTGGCAACACAAATTTTCTTGCCCTTTCTTTCTTGATTTTTCCACCTCCGCGGCACGGCGCTATCGTGTTTGTACACACACAATGCTCTTCTACTTTGCTTTGCACACCTCTCCATCATTTGCGTTTGAGAGCTAGCGGTGCTGGAATGCTCACTTGCTCTCGCTCAACGTACATGATTGGGGTCTGGTAGCGTTGCATAAGATGTATGATACGAATGGCATGTTGTGGTGCTGGGGGACGCGTTGCGTTGTGTAAAAGTATAATAGGGCCAGGTGGTTTGGCATGGGGAATGGTATTAATTGGCGTTGGGATTGTGCAGATTTGTGACTTGAGATGGATGTATCTGACAACCACCGTGAGGCTGAAGCTTGAGGTTTCGTGAAAAGGTGTTGAGTAGATTATGAGCAGCGGAACTAACTAACTAACTAACTAACACTACCACGAACAGATCGGTCGTCTTGGGTAAGCAGTGTTGTGTGACCCCTGGTTGCCTCTGGCATGCCGCACAGAATATTTCAGCCTATCAATGACATCCCGCTCTCCACACCCTCACTGCCTCTACTAAACGTCTACATGACACGACACGACACGCTCACAACCCTACCCTGACCCATATGAAACACCCCCGGACTCACCAACTTAGTCCTACAGCACGATTAGCGTTTCACCACGTACCCTCTATGCAAGAAACCATATCACTCACGATTCACGCTCCGCATACTTGAATTTATACGGCTCACCCACACAGTCCTTGGCTCCGTACACATAGCAGTATCCGCCCGACGGTGCATCGGATTCGCAGTTTGTTGCATGCTTGGAGGCTGGCTGGGAGGATTGACTTGGTATGTGCCGCTGAAGTTTGGGCGCGAACAGGTCCAGGTGATTTGTTGCCGCAGGATGGGTTGGGTAGATTCCTGGTGACTAGGGTGAAGGGGAGAGGGAGTATGGGGGCGGGCATGGTGGGTTTGTGTATTTGGTGTGAAGATGTTGGACTTGGGGGTAGTAATCGGGGCGAGGATGATGGGTAGGTGGAGTGAGGTGCCGGAGAAGTCTATGGGTATCTATCTATAGTCGTTGGAATTCACGTAACCTCACCGTTTACTCCAAACGGCCCAGTGGTAGAATTCACAACAAAAGTCCAGATACTCGACAATGTCACATCGTAATGTACAATGAAAGACTTCGTTCGAATGACCCTAAAAGACTAAACTCAACCACACACCACATCTGGGATCTCAACCGGAGCTGTTTCCCTTCCCTTGTATTCCCGACACCCCGAAATTCTCACGACTCATTATGCTCCCAAACGGCGCCTCAAGCCTCGGTGTCCCCGGACACACCAACCTCCTACAAAAGCAATCAGCACACCCAAACCCACCAAGTTCACAAGCACTACTCCACCTACGACGTGTAACTCACCGGGCCCTTGAAATTGAAGATGAACCGATTGCCCGTGCAATTCTGGCCGCCGAAAAGTACGCAGTACCCACCGTGTTCCGGGCCAATAGACTGCGGGGACGCTCTCGGATCGCTGTTCCTGCACTGTCCTGACGCGATCCTGGAGCAGAGGCCCGTGATGTTTGGTTCTGTGCAGATCTTGGCCCAGCCTGGTGAGCCGCCTGCGTCTGGGGTTCAAGATGAGTTCGAGGCGCGTGGAGCGAGTAGTGGCATGCTTGTAGCGAGGGGGGAGAGAAGGGCGAAGACGAGGGCGAGCGTAGTGATGATGTGTATGTTGTAAAATTGGTGGTTTGGTTGATTGATGGGGCGAGAAAGCTGTCTGGGTTGTCAAAGTCGGCGTCGCGGACTCGAAGTGCTTATAGTCAGTGGCATTCACATGACCTTGGCTTTGGGCCTTCAAGTAGACACTGCGGTGCGTTGTCTTTGCAAGAACTACGTGACTCCCGAGTGTGAGCAATGCGTCGAAAACAGGTCATGACATGGAGTGTGTTATACTCCACAGAATGTTGGCACGCATGAGTGGATATTGGGATATTCTAGAAGTGCGCTGTGATGTTACAAAGCAGTACACTGCATTGATGTGTCAGATTGTAGAGATCATTAGCTGGTATTTCTCGACACATGCGTCGGCATTTCTCGCTCGTACACTCTAAGGTGTAGTAGATAAGGGACAACAAGTCTCTGTGCGTGGCACCAACTTGCCAACGTAGTACAAATGGTCATTTCGAGAACAGTCATAAATCGAGTCATCATATTGCCACACTTTACATGCTTGTCGTACTCCCTGCGTAGCTACAACGTACTGGATTTAAGTGTATTGAAGTTTTTGTTACTACCGTAGCGAAGAGATACCATCAATCGCAAGAAGTTATTACTATAGACGCCAGCATCGTCAACTGCCTATTGCGCATATCTTAACAGCAAGCATCTTTAGCTACTAATTGCACTTTAATCTGTGCGAATAACACTGTGCTCAAAACAACTTACACGCACTTCTCCTACTTTTTTTGCTTGTTCACACGAGTCCGAATATGTCATGCGAAGTCATAATTCCCGCTGAAAACCAGTAGTGACCGTTAGATGCGAAGACTTCCACAGATGACACATCGCCACGATTGATTTCATAAAGGTAGAGAGCAGTGTGTCACACAGTGTCCAGAATCTTGAATCAAAAACGCTCCTTTGAACGCTACGAAATCATGCTCATACCCAACAGAACCAAGATACCAAAGAATTACATAACAACCAAACAACTCCACGCCAACCTCTTCCGAACCACGTACCCATGCGATCACTCCATGTACCTAAGCAATGACCTTACAACTAAAGGTCTTATACACCCCCGCCGGAATACCCAAGTAACCGGGACACCCAAAACTCCTACCCAACCCAACCCGTCAGCCCACAAATGCATTCCGACTCCAACTCCATAATAAACTCACCCTTGACCCCCAAAACCCACCATCTCGCCATCGTAATTCGCACCCGACCACAGCGTCGAGATCAGGTCCGATCGACTTGCAAGGCGTCTTGCCCTCCTTGAGCACCTTGCAAGGGCCGTCTACGGTCGGATTGTGATATTTGCAGGGTGTGGCTGGTAGGCTGAGGGAGTTGTTCTTGCTCGCAGTGGTAGGCTGCGCCTTTGATACCGTAGGTTGTGGTGCAGTTGTAGGACGTGCGGGGGACCAGGAGGGGGGTGCTGGTGGCTAGGGATAGGAGGGTGGCGTGCGTGAGGGTGGAGTTGAGCGTTGTTGGTGGTGGGTGGGAGTTTGGTTTGGTTCCGGACCTGTATTTATACGTTGAGAAAGCAGTGCCTGCGCAAGCGGGGAATGATGAGAAATCTCACCAGAGAGTAGAAGTGCTAGTAATATTGAGATTGAGCTTTGAAGCTGAGTACGAGGGTAATGAATACATGTATTCTGCTTTCTGCGGCCATAGAGCCCTGGGGAGCGGCGCTTATATGGTCCTTGCCTGTTCCTGTGAAGTGCGGACTTTGTTTCGTAAAGGACAGTCTACATGGTGATGCTTGATGCACACCGAAAAATCTTACAATCTCCAAACTAACCCACATCCGCTCATCCCACCAAGTCCCAACATCCCATCTCTACCTAACCTTTCAAATGCAATGCAGTTCCACTCACGCCCTCGGACCAACAACCACACCAACCAACCCCTCCACTTCCCCATCCTCCACCCATTCCACCCCCCTCTCAACCGCACACCTCACCGCGGCATACACCTCCTCGTCCTCGAACATTTCTAGCGCGAGGACGAGGCGGAGCGGGGGAGTGTGCATATTATACTGGCGCGAGAAGCGTGTTGTTGCGTCGGTGACTTCCTTCGGCTATGTCGGTGGTGGAGGGAGGGATTAGGTTGGTAGAGGGGGAGGGGGTTGTGAAAGATTGTGAGGGGTTGGGTGAGAGGGGAAGGAATGGTGGTTGAGGTGGGGAGTTTGGATCGGAAATGAAGAGGCCTTAGTAAACAGTTGAGAGTTTCCTTGTACTGTCCACCCCACCTTTTTCCCCTTCACTCTCGCTCTCCATGTCCTCCTCACTTTCGCTCTCGCTCTCGCTCTCCACATCCTCTTCACTTCCACTCTCGCTCCCATCCTCCAAGCCGGTAATGGTAATCTCGCTCCCCATCTCACTTCCATCCTCATCACTATCATCCACAACAAACCCATCAAGCTCGTAATCTTCGTTGCCGGAATCGAAGCGTGAGTCGAGGGAGTCGCGGCGGTCGAGGTACTCCACCGAGACTGCGCAGTCTTGGATGACTTCTGAGACACTAACTGTTTCTCTGGGCTTTGGAGATTTTTGGGCCTGAGCGGAGAGACGGGGGAGGGCAGTTTTGCTGCGCTCGACTTAGACCGCGTAGTTCGCGGCGAGATACGTTTCGCCACGCGCCCTGTTGAACTCGTGGCGCGTCTAGTCTGATGTGCCAGAGCCATTCTCATCTTCCGATTTTTCGTTTTACTTTTTTCTCGTTTCCGTAATGAGTCTTGTTGTTGCTGTTCGACAAGTGCTGCGAGTAAATATCTGACGGCGAGTCGAGTCGAGGACAATGGGACAAGAAAACTTGTCGTGCGTGGATGGTGGAGTGGTGGGCAGGGATGGGACAAGGACATTGTGTTCTGGTAGATAAAGGCAGGCTCAGACGAGAATCACATCTTGCGGCGTGAAGACGTTGTGAATGCGGTAGTGTGGTGCGCTGGTATTGGTAGGCTGGGAAGATACATGTCATGACCTGCAGAATCTTCTCGGAAGACCATCTGTCACTGCGAGGAACATTTAGTCCAAAGAAACAAACGAGCTACGTTGTAGTATCGACTGAGAAACCTTGACCAGGTACATGAACAGCAGTGATGTAATTTCAGCATTCGTCTTCTATACTTTAGCAATGACTTATTTGTCGACTGAAAAATCCAAAGCCTGCACGACCAGTATGTGAAGAAAGGTAGGTTAAGGTAGATGTACAAAATCTCCTCCAAATGCCAGACAAGATCGACTTATAACTCCGTCCCAAATGCTGATGAGGGGGTATCAAATCCACACCAAATGCTTTTTCGCAGCCTGCATCCAAACGAGAAACGCCAGAATTTGGCCGAAGCCTATCCTATCCTAATCTTACACTGAGATCAACGGGCCATGAAAGTCACGGAGCGTAGCTACTAGATCGTCCTCGCGGAACAGCTGCAGTAGCAGCTTCTCCTGCACCTCTTTCCACTTCTGCAGGGCATCCAATTCGCCTTTGCTGAGCCACTTGGTTTCGTTGCCGATGACGTCGGAGCGCTCGGCTTTGCTGAGGAGGGGCTGTACTTTTTCGCGCTCAAAGGCGATGCGCTGCAGGATGCGTACCATGCCTTTGTATGTGTCGTGGAGCAGCTTTTCTCGCGCGCGCTGGCGGTCGTACCAGACGAGGTGGAGGGAGTGCTTTGCTTCTCGGCGCTCGACTTTTGGGATCTCTTGGGTCTGGACGAAGCCTTGGACTGTGAGGTCGTTGACGATGCCGCGGATGTCGCCGGCGGACATCATCATGGCGTTGCAGGTGGCGCGCTCATCGAGTTTGCCCTTCTTTCGTAGTGCGCGGATCAGCTTGACACCCAATGCGCCCTTCCTTGCTGAGATTGTGTTCTCCACCTCGGCTTGTATCAGCTGCTTTGCAATCTCCTCAAACTCGATGTGCCACTGTGAGAAGCCGGCGCGCGAGTGCCAGGTTGCGAAATGCAACGGATCTTCGGCTAGGAGCCGGATGTGCTTGTCTACAAGCTGCGTTTTTTCGTCCATGTTGAGCGTGGACGGGTCGATGGGTACGCTGAGAACGTTCGAACTGCGGACATGTCCTCTCCGGACGATAGAGTAAACCGCGTTCGGATCCAGACCTTCGAATATGTCGTAATCTTTGGGGAGCTGTTTCGCAACCTCGCGGGCATTGACGAGAAATCGGGGATCCATGGTGACCTCAGGAGCTACCTCGCCGTTGGGTAGGGGTGGCTCAGGGAACTCCTCGTAGCAACGTGGAGTGTGGGTTTCCAGCATTCGTAGCATGGTCTGGTATATGTGTGCGGTGTGCGGACCTAGGCGTTGCTCAACGAGCTGTACCAGCTGTTCCGTGCGCATCGCAACAGACACCTTCTCCGGATTGACGCGAATGACCAGCTCGTCTTCTGGGCAAGACGCACCGGATGTCGCATAGTGATTCGCACCATTGACCTTGACGCGCTTGTTAGAGCCGCCGTGCTGAGGCCCGCCCGCTGCTCTTTTCCGCGAGAAGTTGGGCGCAATCAGCCAGTCGTCTCGCATCTGTCTCTTCATCTGCTGAGTCGCCCTGTGCACCTTGTCCTTGTCCTTGGTGCCGGTCATGGCATTGCCGTTGAGTTCGCGTTCGATGGCCTCCTGCTGCAGCATGTCGTGCATGTCGCCCGGCGAAAGATACTGCACCTCGTTGACGGTGCGGATCCAGCCGCGCTCGACCAGTAGCCGGATGATGTCGTACAGCTCGTCCACAGACTCGATCTCGTCGCCGTCTTCTGCACCTTCGCCATTGACTTCCGCGTGTGATGCGCCGTTCGGTTTCGCCGCTTTCGAAGCACCGTTGGCGGTGTGATTGCCATTTACCAGGGCATCGGGGTCAGACTTCACATCATTCAGCTCATCCGGCACGCCATTTCCGACGCCATTCATCTTTGCCGTGCCGTTGACGTGGTTCCCATTTGTGCGCTTCCTCTTCGACCCGGCACCGTTGACTATGCCGTCGTCTGAGTCATCGTCGCTGTCTGACTCCGGGGGGAAGTAGGCGTCCTTGAGGTCTGCGATGCGCGTGTGGCCGAGGGTGAGCAGGTTGGACATGACATTCGCAGCTTTCTTGCCGAAGCGGTCCTCGACCAGCTTGGTGACCTTGCCGAAGCGGGCGATGGCGTACGAGTTCTGCCAGTCGATCTCGTAGTAAGTGACGGGGGCATCGTTGCCGGAGTGGAAGATGAGGTGCTGCTGCAGCAGGATGACGAGGCCATACTTGATTTGGCGGCCATTTAGGTAGGAGGCGCGCGCGATGGCAGAGAGGGTCTGGCGGCCGTAGCGTGCAAGCACAGAGTAGATGCGCTGCGAGGTGTTAGAAGGCGTGCACGTGTGAGTCCGCACGTCGATGTCGAAGTCGAAGCCAGAAAATTCCGGAAACTCCAAAATCGCCGAAGCGCAAACTGCTCAGGCGCACACATACCGCTGCAAGTTCGCCGTAGACATCCTCGACCAGGAAGGTGCACAGCTCCGCGAGTATCTAAAGTAGGTTGGTTACGGTTCAAGGCGCAAGACGAGTGGTGCCGCGGCGGCATCTTACCGGAGTCTCGCGCTGGTTGTAAGACATGGTGAAGCCTAGATATTTGCCAGATATCCAGGTGCAAGTAGTGCTACCGGTGAGACATTGGTGTGTCAAGGCAAGGGTATGGAATAGTTAGCGGAGAGATAGAACCAAAAAGTGTCGGCGGCAGCTTAGGCAAAGAATAATAGCGGCGGGGAGGATGGGTGACCAGCGGCCAATAGGCGGGCGGCGTATCCATTAGGTCAGCGCAACTTTGCGTGTATTGCATCGCCAACTTCGACATTTACCTCACGCAAGCTCCCATCCATTGACTCCCACCCGCCCATCGTCCGCCCCCAGCTCGGCGCCCTCTCCCTCCACGCCACCATGTTCTCGCGCTCCACCGCCTGCCGGGGCGCCCAGCGTGCCGCCCGTACCCAGCACGCCCTCGGGACGACACAGCGACGGGGCCTCGCAGCGCCCGCCTCGGGCTCCTTCCAGTACGAGGCCAGCGAGGCCAAGGGCATCAAGTTCGCCAGCAGAGACTTTGCGGGGCCCACGACCACGCTCGCCCTCATCTCCAAGGCCGGCACGCGCTTCCAGCCGCTGCCCGGCCTCACCGAGGGCCTTGCCAACTTCGCATTCCGGGTACGCCCAGCGCATCCATTGAGAGACGGGAGCTCGACTGACGCCCAATGGCACTGCAGAGCACCGAGCGGAGAAGCACCCTGCGCATCGTCCGCGAGGCCGAGCTGCTGGGAGCTGCCCTCACTTCCTACCACTCGCGCGAGAACCTGGTCCTCGAGGCCAAGTTCCTGCGCGATGACCTGCCCTACTTCGTCGAGCTGCTCGGCGAGGTGGCCAGCAGCACAAAGTACCAGCGTACGCCTTTACTCTATACTGCCTCTCAAGTGGGATGACTAAGTCTAAGTCTCACAGCACACGTCTACAACGAGGAGGTCCTGCCTCTGATCAACTTCGCCCACAAGCGCTTCCTCGGCAGCGTCAGCGAAATGGCCATCAACTCCGCCCACGCTCTCGCCTTCCACCGCGGCCTCGGTGTTCCGACCGCCTCCGCCTCGCAGACGCCCTTCACAAAGTACCTCGACGCCGAAGCCATCGAGTGGTTCTCTAAGACCGCATACGCCAAGTCCAACATCGCAGTCGTCGCCAACGGAGCCGACTCCGGTGAGTTCAGCAAGTGGATGAATGAGTTCTTCGACGACGTCCCGGCATCGCCGGCTGGCGAGTTGTCAGAGGGTACCCAGCAGACCAAGTACGTCGGTGGAGAAGAGCGCATCGCCCACGACGGCGGCAACGCCATGGTCATTGCATTCCCCGGCTCCAGCTCCTTCACCGGCAAATTCTACAAGCCAGAGATTGCCGTCCTCGGATCGCTGCTCGGTGGACAGTCGGCCGTCAAGTGGTCCGCTGGCTTCACCATCCTCGGCAACGCTGCGGCACCGGGCGTCAAGGTCAAGACCACGAGCGCCATCTACTCGGACGCCGGTCTTCTCTACACCACCATTGTCGGCTCTGCGGATGGCGTGGCAAACACTGCCCGTGCCGCTGTCGAGGCCATCAAGAAGATTGCCGCCGGCGAGATCTCAAGCGAGCAGATCTCCAAGGCAAAGGCTGCTGCGAAGTTCAAGGAGCTTGAGAACGGCCAAGATACCCGTGCTGGTCTTGAACTGACCGGCAGTGGTCTCATTAACAACTCACAAGCCTACCAGATCGACGAGGTAGCAAAGAAGATTGACGGCGTGTCGGAAGAGGTGCTCAAGAAGGTATGTCATGCTGAGATCCTTGAGATTGTAAGATGTGTGTATGCTAACGTTGATGACAGGCTGCTAAGCAATTACTCGAGAGCAAGGCTTCCGTCTCATCTGTTGGTGACCTCTTTGTGCTTCCTTTTGCTGATGAGATTGGCCTCAAGGTGTAAATACAGCCAAGTTGAAATAGCGTTTAGAGGGCTAAAACCATTTGGCCTGAGAGCTTGTGTAACATTATTCTGTGATAGTCCCAGATAGAAGTGTTCCATATCAGCAATTTGCGTGTTCATAGTTCACTGTCACTATACATGAAGTACTAACAAGATTACTGTGCACGCTGCGCAGGATGGTAATCTATGATTTGATTAGTCCGATGATTTTGTACGACGTGCCTAAGTGTAGTGTGGCCGGAGTGCAGATCGTTGCTGCGGAGGAAAGTGCTGGGCTGAGAGACAAGTGACACTAAACGCAGTGAAACGTATGAATGTAACATTTGGAAGCACGTGTTTTATCTCCCGAAGAACAAAAAAGAGAGGCAAAAGCATGTTCTACATTTCTCTCCCCCAATCCAATTGCCCGGGCGCGAACACATGTTTCTCACGTGCTAGCGCGCCTTCCTTCCCGTTCCCGCGCACGGACCCCATTCGCGACAACACCAACACCAGACGCAAACAACATCCACACATCCGCCCAGCCCACACACGCACGAACGACCACCACGACTCCCGAATCCAGTCATCAAACACCATCATAATGCCACCAACCCTCTACCCCCGCCCCACCCTCAAAAAGATCATAAAAGCACACGCAAACCGCTCGCTCAGTAAAAACGTTGATATCCTCGTACGTACCCTGTCGCCCCCCCTCCCCC
>Ga0265780_10000131_pt1 | contig 121290 bp, 125 predicted proteins | sample P1T30metagenome_FD_192432 | JGI IMG/M metagenome (GOLD analysis project Ga0265780, IMG submission 192432) | Plant litter microbial communities from East Loma Ridge, Irvine, California - P1 T30 | ecosystem: Environmental > Terrestrial > Plant litter > Unclassified | place: USA: California...
TCATCTGGAGGCTTCCCAGGAGAAATTTTACCGTAGTGACACATGGAAGTCTGGACCACGGGCTGCAATTATCGACCGGATTCAAACCAGCGTGAAATCAGTGTTGATGCTTACGAACACCACAACAAATGGGCTGAGGCAGTGAATTAGTAACCAGTTCGGCATTCGGATGTTATGGTAAATGCGGCGCCGGGGCGGGTTCAGGCGGGAATATGGCGTTTTTTTTACGGCCTGCGCTTGTTGTCCTGCGGATTTTTTTATTATAAGGACTCGGCGGCGGCTCCGCCGGATCCTTATAACAATAACGAACACGTAAAGAACTCCTCTTGAACCGCCTGACGGCGGTTTTTTTTATCGCAAAACGGCCCGATAAAAAAACCCGACACCCGCTGGACGTATCGGGAGGCATATGCGCCAGTGAAATTCGCGACAACGAAAGTTCGCAGACGCATTGTATCACCGCGCATAAGGCGGCAGAAAGTCGCCCCCCCGACATTAATATGCACCCGCCTGTTACTTATTGCCAGTGCGCCTAGCCGGCAGGGCCGGATCATGCTGCCGGCAGTCGGTTATTTACTAATGGCTGTGAGAAGGCTGCTGAATACTGAACCCGCTACAAAAGCGCGCTCCGTTGTGCTCTCCTCCTTCCGCATATCTGCCAGCCTCGCGAGTGCGCTTTCAGCATCGGCGGCGCTAACTTCTTCAAACAGCTTTTCCCAGCCGCCCTCCGTCAGTAGCGCGGATTGTTCTGCATCCGATCTTTCCAGGGCGGCAATGTGCCTGCCCTTCTTAAAAAAACAGAAATCCTGCATGGTTTACTCCATGAATCAGCTGGCAGTCAGGGGCAACGTATCCGAAGTGGCTTGATTTCGCCCAGCGGAGTCCTTCGGATGCGGTTCGTGATTCAGATATTATGGTGAATAAACGCGAATGATAGGGAGAAAAGCCCCGAAGGGCTTTAGAGTTAATGACTTATTTTTTTTTGGATTTGCTGGGTTTCAATTTGTCATTGTTTCCAGGGGTATCTTTATTGTCGCGCTGACGTTTATCAGGTTCCCCTGTTGAATCAGCAATCCTTTTAGGACCAGGTTTAAGAGCCATGAGAGATATCCTTTTAGCGTTTAGGAGGAAAGTCCTCTAACTGTATATCTCGACAGTAAGCAGGTTATCAAGAGGTATGGATAGATTATTTTTTGTCCTTTAATTAAAGCTGCTGTATAGTGTGATATACATGTATAGCGATTGTAATTCAGGAGGTCTTCATGCTGGCTATCCGATTATCTGATGAGATTGAGGCACGTCTGGACTCGCTGGCAAAACAAACCGGCAGAACAAAGACGTTCTATGCGCGGGAAGCGATACTGGCGCATCTGGAAGACTTGGAAGATTATTACCTTTCAGCAGAAACTGTGGCACGCGTTCGCCGTGGCGATGAACCTGTGCATTCGTCTGAAAACGTGAGGAAGTCACTTGGTCTGGACGATTAGCTACTCTGAACGAGCGCTCAAATCGTTACGTAAGATGGACAAGCAGAACGCGCGACGGATTTTAGATTTTATGGATTTACGTGTTGCTGCTGCCGCCGATCCGCGCCAGTCAGGGAAGCCGCTCAAAGGTGAGCTGGGCGAATTCTGGCGTTATCGGGTCGGTGATTACCGTATCCTGTGTGAGATTAGGGACGACGAGCTGATTATTCTAGCGGCCACCATCGGCCATCGACGTGAAGTCTACGACTGAAGCCCGCTTTGCGGGCTTTTTTATGCGTGGCGCGCAATGAATCATTATGAGTGAAACGTCCGCTTCTCGCTCATAACTAACATGTAGCATTCTCTACAATTGATCGCGCTACGCGAATTCTGCTGAAAATCCGACATGCTTGTACAAAGCATGAAAAATTGGCCAGGTATACCCAAATGTCACTCCCTAAAATCATGAGTTTTTACCTTTAAGTCATAATATAAAAGTCATGCTATCCTTAGTCATAACCTAAAAGTCATTTATAGGTATAAAATGTACATTTTTGCTTATCTGCGTGCTTCCACGCGAGAGCAGGACGCTGAACGCGCTAAAGATCGTCTTCAGCAGTTTGTTTCCGAACGTGGACATCGGATTGCCAGCTGGTACGTAGAGAATGTATCTGGCGCGTCACTGAGGCGACCTGAGCTGATGCGATTGCTTGAGAACGCGGCTCCGGGTGATTCGATACTGATTGAACAGGTTGATCGCTTATCTCGCCTTGATGATGATGGCTGGAAAACACTTAAAGAGCTTATAAGCAGCAAAAGCCTGTCGATCATCAGCCTGGACCTGCCTACAAGTTATGTCGCGCTCGAGAACCATCGTGGAGACGAATTCACAGCTGCCATGCTGCGGGCTATAAATGCCATGATGCTGGATATGCTTGCAGCCATTGCACGCAAAGACTATCAGGACAGACGTCGCCGGCAGAGCGAAGGGATAGTTAAGGCGGTAGAGAGCGGAAAATTCAAAGGTCGTCAGCCGAATCTGCAGATGCATCAGAATGTCATTAAGCTGCGTCTGCAAAACGGGATGAGTATCAGGGAGACAGCTTCAATATGCGGCATCTCAGAGCGCCAAGTGATTAGGATTACGCAGCGCCATCTCAGTAACAGTGATCCCGAAGGGAAAGGGGTAGATGATGAAGCACACAGCACATGAGCGCGGAGTTCAGGCAGCGGGTCTGTATAAGAAATTAACAAAAACAATGAGGCTATCAAATGATACCTGCATAAGCTGGGCCCAGAAAAATGGGTTACCAATCATTTTGGGACGATTACCCGTTCCGATAGCAATTTTCTGTTTGCTGATTACAGCTCTGCTTTGTGGAATAGTAATAGGTAGCATAATTGTTGTGGCAGCTATGTTCATTTATATGCTTTGCAACATAACTATCAGTAATGAAGACGGTTACAACAGTGAGCATACCCCCTCCTATGGCACGGAGTGGCGTAATGGTAGCGAGGGCACTGGAATCTATACTGGCCCGGAGCATGGCCCCGGACCTTCTTATCGTGTAGATAATGATGACGATGAAGATTAGAAGTCTCATGCATCTAATCTTGGGGGCAGTTTGGATATAGAAAATTATTGTACGGCATGCCTGTTTTTTGTACATTTTTAGGGCTATTGCCGAAGGTCTTTCACTACTTACTTCATAGGCCGTAACCGTAGCCAGTGGCCTTATCGGCCACTAAGCGGACTAAATCAGCAAGCGATACATGCTTAACTCTTTTACGGTTTGCGCCATGCCTTGCCGTAGTAACGCTTCTAAGTATTCATCAACTGACATTGGCGGCCTCCTCAGATTGCTACGCTGCGTAGTTACTGCCGAGAGTACGAGCGCGCGATTTAAATCGAACAAATCCATCACAAAATCATCAGGATGCAATGCTTCTATACCGAAAGCATTAAGTGCCGGTGCCGGAAAATCTTTAAGATTGAACGTCACTATGATTTCAGAATTGCTACGAACAGAAGCTGCGACGACGTGGCGATCGTCAACGTCAGGTAAATCGACACTATCAATTAGCGGTTCAAAACCTGTAATCATCGCATCGGGAACAGCTTTATTCATCAGTGCGGCGGTGCGTTGAATCTGTTCCGGGGTTAAATCAGTCCTATTTGCCAAAAGATTCCGCTGCCATTCATCTTCAATAGTGGCTGACCATTTCGGCTGATACAGTCCAGTCAGCCCTAAGCGGATCAGTAAATCCCGTAGAAATGACGGGTAAAGTACGCAAGCATCTAAAACTACGGGATAAGGTGTGTGGTTCATTAGTAAAGTCCAAGCTCCTGGCTTAGATCTGCCAACTCCTGCATTGCTTTATTGCTTTCGCTATCTCGCTGATCTTTGTACTTCATCAAATCGGCGAAAAGCACGCGGCGGTGGCGACCTGTTTTATGAAAAGGCAGCTTCCCGTCTTCCAGCAGTTTCACCATGTGAGGGCGTGAAACATTCAGAATATTGGCTGCTTCCTGCGTCGTTAATTCTGCATGTACAGGAACAACTTGAACCGCGTTACCGAGGGCCAGTTCACCTAAAATCGACATAAGCAGCGTCAGTGAAGACGTTGGCAGTTCGATCTGGTGGGTTATGTTATCTGCGTCCTGAATTGCAATTTTTTGTGTTTCCATTTTTGTGGAGAGGTAGGCGGCAAGCTCCCTTTGTCCACGTATAGCTGCCTCAATCTCCCCTTTAGCCGGAAGGCTAAGGCTATCAAGAATTGAGTTTGTCATTTTAGTATTCCAGTTATCTAGTTGATTTGAATGTGTAATTTTATGTGTATATGCGTATGTTTGTGATTTCAGTTTATGGCTTTAGTATGTGATTTCAGTTTATGGTCTTAGTGTGCGATTTTAGTTTTAGTGTTACAGCAGCTGTTAATAAATAGATTAGTCGAAATAAACGAAAAACGCAACAAACGAAACAAGCGAAACATACGAAATGCGCACGAAAGGCGATTATTGACGAGTGCGGCACTCTAGCCGTTTCGGTCTAGCGCGGGAGTGCACCCGATTGTTATAGGTAAGCCTGTCTAAAAAACAGGCTTACCGTACAATAATTTTCTATAGCTAAACTCACCCCATCTTCACCGACGTTATAATTTCACGGCTCTTTTAGCTGTATCAACAGCACTACCGCCTGCTTTTTGCACATCAGAACTTCCGTTTTTAAGCGCACCATCAAGTGCACCACCCACTCTGATACCTGCCCATGAAAGCGCCCCCATCCAGAACGCCGGCAGTACCAGAAACATCGATGCCATAACGAAGTTCATGATCAGATCATCCGAGCTGTTCTGAAAGCCGGCCATGTTGAAACTGCTGTGCGTGTCCGAGCTGTAGAGCGCCGTCAGCAGCCAGCTGTCCAGCCAGCGCGCCAGTTCCCACCAGAACGTCAGGAAGTTAAGGGCGAATACCACAAACGTCAGCGTGATAACCGTTTTAATCTCATAAGCTGAAAAAGCCAGAATAAGCGGCAGGACCACTACCACGGCCATCAGCAGTACGGCCTGCACCATGGGCAGTGCCTGCCGCATGGCGTCGAATGCCGGAAACGCCGCGACGCTTCCCAGTGCGGTTCCGCCGATCGCCGCAACGCGCGACACCGAGTTATCCAGGGTGAAATCCGCATTGCCGCCGTAGCCGGCATAAACGTGGCCGCCCTGTGAAACCGTCAGGCTTTCAGGGCTCACCAGGCGGCGTATCACGGCCTCCCGGTAGTCGGTCGCATTGCCGCCGATCATGGACATCGCCGCGGAAAGGCGGGTCCATAAGCCCGGGTCAGCCTGGTCCACGACGCGGGCCTGCAGGCCGGTTTCGGCCTTGCTCCACCATTCGCTGCAGGTCGGATAGCCGCCCCGGCCAGTGTCCGGGCGCCCGCTGTCCCGGCTTTCGCTCCACGGAAACGCGGCGCGGGGCGTTTTTGACTGCAGGCTGCCGTAATAGCTGCCCAGAAACGTCTTGCTGCCAATCCATTCAATGTCGCGCAGGGTGGATTTATCCTTCGTCTGGCCCTGATCCTCGCGCTTCCACATGTACAGCGCCAGCGAGTAGCAGTCGTTGGTGAAGTCCTGCAGCTCCTCGGCGAGCCCCTTGTTATTGATGCGCGTGTGCTGCACCTCAAAGCGGATCTGGCGCATGTCAGGACGGCAGGGGATGGTGGCGACGGACGCCTGGGTAATGCCCTTTGCCAGCTTGTGCATCAGATACCACCATATCGGTGCGGCGGCCGTCTGGTCATTAAGGCTGGAAATCACGGGCGAATAGCCGGTGTCATCCGGCGCCTTTGGCGTCCAGGTGCCGCACGTCTGCGCGCGGGAGGCATCATATTTGATGGTGCTCATGTCCACGTTCATCAGCGGCATGCAGCAGGCAATCATGACCAGAAAGGAGGTGTAAATGGCGTGCTCCATCCGGGGAATGGACAGCGCACCCTTGTTTCCCTCATCCTCACCTTCCTCCCGGACCTTCAGCCAGATGCCGATAAGGCGAAAGGCCACCGGCGCGGCAAAAAGGCCGGTACTGAGCAGGATATTCCACAGGCCGTTGTTGACGACCCAGCCGAGCAGGGTCAGGAAATACTCCAGGTAACTGTTTGTCAGCATTATGACGCTCCCGTGCCGCTGAGCAGCACCAGTTCACACACCACGGCGAAAATCACGCTGACCGCGGCGATCCGCATAAGCGGCTGCCGGTACTGCGAACTGAACCCCGGTGCGCGCAGGATTTTCACAAATCCCCACGTCAGGCCGCCGTATATCGCCAGCCGCCACATCAGCCAGCCGTATTTTGCCTGCTCCATCCACTTGCTGAAGGCGGCCGCCTGGTCCGGGTTTTTGATCGCGCTGTCCGCAATAACCAGCGCGGCCAGCAGCAGAGCCAGCAGCGTACCGGTAATGATCAGCGTGCGCTGCAGAACGGGATGACGACGGAAAAATGAGGCGCGGCGCGCCTCCTTTACAGGTTTCATGGTGCGGGCCTCGCTCATTTGTTTTCAGTCTCGGGCACCGCCAGGCGGTTCATGCGGCTGTCCGTGTTGTCATCGCTCTGGGTCTGCGGATTGCTGTTTACGCGGCCATTTTCGCGATCGATGATGGTCAGCACGGAGTTGCGGGACAGCTCGCGCTTGAGCTCCATTTCGTTACGCAGCGCGGTGATTTCACGATCGATCGCTTCGACGCGGCGATCGCCTTCCGATATCGCCAGTGGCTGAGATGCCGCGTTCGGCTCTGACATACCGGTGACGAGCATGCGGCGCATGAGCAGGGCGGTTTCCACCGTATCAGCCATCGCCAGTTCGCCGGCAAGCCTCGCGGTAAGGGCGGCATTATCCGGATCACGCTGCAGCGCCCTGATGACGCCGGCGGTGATCGGCAGGCTGCCGGTTTTCAGCTTCGCCAGATTTGCAGCGTTTGGCGGCTCGCTGCCGTTGACGAGCTTCACAAGCTGTTCAGTATTGGTCTTTGTGGTCTCTTCAAGAATGGGCGCAAATCCCGTGCCGGCAATGGTGGTGTTGGGCTGTTGCTCTTCACCTCCGCTGGTACATTCAGACGCATTGGAGCAGGTACGAAGTGAGCGATCGCCAAGAACCTGGACGATTGCGTCGGCGGCTTTTTCCGCACTTTCAAACTTTTTGCAGGCTCCGCCTTCACAGCTGTCGCTGTGTACTGAGTCCGTGCTGAGAACGGGCAGGCTGTTCATCATGTTATAACCGGCGGCGGCAAGATCATGAGTAGGGCGAATCGCCTTCTGGCCCTGGCCTCCACTCATCTCTCCGCCTATCCAGCTTCTGCCCGCTTTGCCGCCCAGCTGTTCCGATTCGTTATCCACGCGCACCGCATCAGCATCTCCACTGTTAACCAGTGATTTGTATTCCTCCATCATGGCGCCCTGAGTCCACTTATTGCCGTCGGAAAAGTTCATCATCCGCTTCGACATATTGCGGCAGTTAAGCTGCGCCTTATCAAATGCCACATTTGCCTGCAGCACGCCGTTGGTCAGCATGTCGTACAGGCCCGGATTGGCGCGCTGTATGACCATGGCCGGCAGGCTCGCCACCGCGCCGGTGGCCCCCTGGATTACTTCGCCCATGAGATTTTTGTAGCCGCTGGTTACGCCGTTCAGCTGGTTGCCCACGGTGGTTTTCAGATCGAAGTTGCCGCACATCAGATCGCTGCTCCAGCCGATATTCATCCCCAGCTTGCGCATGCTGTTGCGCGTGGCCGGCTGGGAAATAACGGAGCCGCCGCCGAGGGTGTAATACAGCTTGTCGGATACCGCGCCGCTGACGTCTTTGCCATAGCCGATCGCGCTGTTGTTGACCGAGGGGAGCGAAATGCCAAACGCCGACGAACGGTTATCATCGTCAGCCTGAGCTGAGCCGAGTGTTCCGGCGATCGCGACGGCCAGCACGGCTGTTTTAATTTTGCGTGATGACATACTTGCCTCTTAAAAATTGGTTGAATACAGAAAGGTCTGGCCGCGACGCTTGCAGCAGCTGTAGGGCTGCCACAGGGCGTACGCCTCGTTGCCGTCCTGCGCCGTGGGCCAGGCGCCGTCGGGGAACACGGCGCAGGTTGCCGAGAGCGTGGGGGAAAGCCGCTGCCATTTATGGTTCGCCGTTCCGGTGTTTTCCTTCACCTCGCCCGGCGGCCAGTAGCCCGGCTTGCGGGTGCCCTTCAGCTGCTGATAAACGTGAATCTGCCCGGATCGGGTGATGATGTCGGCCACGCGCTGGGCGACGACGGCGGAAGCCTTGTCATCGTCCGTCTGGCTGACGAAGCCCGATCGCGGATAGAGGTTGCCCCACATGTTGGCGCTTGCCTGGCTGCCCAGCTCGCGCTGTCCGGGAATAAGCGCCTCCGGATAAAGCGATTCCGGCAGGCCCGAACGCCACATAAGGGAGTCCAGCGTACTGAGGAAGTAAGGATTAAATGCCCGGGCCGCCGTGTCGCAGGAGTAGCCGGCAATGCTGCCGCCAATCAGGGAGGTAGCCGGATGCCCGATGGCGTCCGCGTATTTGAACTTAATGTTTGACTGACGACGTCCCGCGTCCTTGATGTCGGCGGCATTCCCTCCTCCGGCGGCGGCGCCGCTGGTCAGCCCGCCGTCAACGACTCCGGCAGCTCCGCTCATAAAAGCCATTTCATGCCAGGGATTGCCGCCCGGGCCGGTGTAGGTCGATACCACCACTTCAGGGATGTAGTGCGTCACCTTAACAGAGGTTTTGACCGAGCAACCAAAGGGCGTACACATCAGCCAGTAGCAGACGCCGCTCACGCGCCAGCTGATGCAGTCCTGCGTCACCGCGCTGGCGATAATCCCGGCGGTATTGATGGCGGCGAGCGTGGCGGGCGCTGCGGCCACGGCCAGAACCGAGGCCGTGCCGGCGGCGCAGAGGTGTTTTCTGAATGATCCGGGCATCAGTCTGCCCCCTGCGTGCGGTGCAGGTTTGCCTGTGCCACGTCAGCCGTGCCGTATACCACATCCCGATCATCAAATACGACGGCGGGGTACTTGTGCAGGCCGATTTCCCAGGCATGGACCACCTGACGATAAGCGCCGGCAATCTGCGCCTGTTTCCGGGGCCAGTCGGGCGACTGAATGACCTGTTGAGCCTGCAGGCCGGCCTGCTGAGGATCTGACGACAGATCGCCGAATATGGCCTGCTGCAGACGATCGGGCCCGTCCAGCCACACAACTTCAGTATCGGCGGTAAGATTCAGGGGAGGGTGCTGAGCGTCGGTAAAAACGACGGTGCCTGCCATTACCCGGATAGGTATCAGCAGGGAAAAAAACAGGAGTGGCCTTATGCGCATTGCAAATCTCCGTCACGGGTAACAGGTTGCCAGCGTGACAGCGGGTGCACAGGGATTCAGCAGTAAACTCTATTTCGGATTTAGAAAATTTTCAGGTCACGCCAGAATTCGGCGCCTGAAAAAAAGTATGCGACAGAACATTTGTAGTGACAGGTTTAACCAGGATGGAAAATTGCCTCCTGCGCTTTCGGGAGGCATTTGGACAAACAGATAAAAGCTGGACAGTGCAGATTTACTGTTAAATTTTCTTATTCATCTGAGCCATGCCAGTGTCGAACTTATGATTTTTTGCTGCGTCCAGCACCTCTCCGAGCCCCTGACGTTCAGGTCCGTCCCGGCCATCAAGACCCTCGCCTTCAGAGCGATTAAATTTAACAAATTTATAAATGGTTTCAACGCAAAACTCAGCCAGTTCGGCTCGCGAGCTGGCACTATCATTTTCACGATTGTTTAAAAAATTCTCCAGTTCCTGAGCAATACCTGTTGTATTTTCCACTAAGTAACCCTCTTTGTGATTTATTGAAATAACATGATTGGATCATTGTTGATTAGTGAAGTTAATGTATTCACTCATTTGGAAGCAAGATGAGACCAAGTGTTAATTGAAAGCGGATGTTAATTAACGCGGATTAAAAGATTTGATTTGATGTTTTGTAATTGCAAAAAAAACCGGCCAGATCGGCCGGCTAACTGATACGTCAGAGGCGGGCATTACTCCTGAAAAACACTGCTAACCCAGAGCGTCATATAAACCATATCCGCCGCATCGGGCACGTTGACGTACCAGCGAGGCGAGTCAAATTCATTATCCAGTGGCAGGCTGGCACGACCTTCCTGAGTCAGAAGAATGTCTGCACGCTTTCCCTGGCCATCTTCCAGATGAATGGCAACACAGCTGTTTTTCCCGATCCGGTGAGGGTTACAGGTAATGGCGACCGGCGGCTGCAGGCGCTCCTTCAGTGCGCCTTTCATCGCCTCAAGCCGCTCTTGGGTACTCTGCGTGGCTACAGGCTCACCCTGAGGATACAGACCGAAAAGAGTCGGCGTGGGCGTCTCATCGGCCGCGGGGGTATGTGTTACAGGGCTCGCGTATTTAAGCTTAATCATGCGGTCAGCTTCTCTCTTTTATCGTTGTATTCCGGCATCCCAGCCGACTCAGCCGTCATCAGTCCACGCAGACGATCCAGTTTTCTTGCTACGAGAATAGCAGCATCCAGCTCCGAACAGTTATGTTTACGCATCAACGCCTTGCGCTCGGCCTTCTCTTCCTTCTCCGTCATGCCCAGCGCCAGAAACAGGCTGGGCGGCACGGCCCGGAACAGCGCCTGCATTTTTTTCGACAGCACCACGCCCTCGGTGTAGCACCCGGAAAGCTTGCTGGCGGAAAGCAGCACGGCCTTTTCCTCGTCGGAAAGGGTCCGGAAGCGGGCGATGTCCTCCACCTCTTTTTTCGGCATGGTCAGGCAGATCCACCATTCGGCCATGTTCAGCATTTTAGCCGCTGCCGCCGGGTAATCCTCAAGGTTCTGGGTGGAGAGCCAGAGCCAGGCCCCGAGCTTACGCCACATCTTGACCACCTTGGTCATGTACGGCGCCAGGAGCGGGTTGACGGTCAATATGTGCGACTCATCTGCCGTAAACACGATGTCACGCTCAAGGTACTGGTCGCGTTCCGCGATGTTGTTGATGGTGTTGGTCAGGGACACCATGGTCAGCGCCATCTGGGCCTCGTAGCCCTCGCGGGCAAGGTGGCCGAGGTCGATGAGCGTGACGTCCACCTCCGGCCATAGCGATCCCTCCCTGTTAAACAGCTCGGCCTCAAAGCTGCCGGGCTGGGTGAACATGCCCAGCGACTCTGCCATCTCCGCCGCCTTGGCGCGCCGTGATTCGTTACGTGCCTGGCCGCCGTCGACGGCCTCGTCCGTGGAAATACGGTTCAGGGCGTCCTGCAGGTCGCTGGGCAGCATCTGGCGGTTTTCATCCAGGGTCTGACGGGCGGCCATCAGCAGGGCTTCGCGGATCATGGCCCGGTCGGCGCGCCTGAGCGCGGCGTCTTCCTTTGGATCGCCGCCGGTGATCATCATGCGGGCGGAGATTTCCATTTCGCCCAGGATGTCGCGCTTTTCATTATCCTCCCCCTCGTCGTCCTCATCGATCTCCGGCAGGTCGCTTTCGTCCACAGTCAGCGGCGGGGCGTCGCTTTCAAAAAGCTTGTGCGCGTCGGCGAACGGCGGCAGGGTTACGCCGCTGCCCGGCTTGACGCTGACCTTGTTCACCGTGAGGCCGAGGCTTTCAAAGTAGTCCGCCGTCAGGCCGAAGCTGTTGCCGGCCTCGGCGATGAACAGGCGCGGGCGCTGGACGGCCATCAGCTGGCAGAGCATCGAGCACAGGGTGGCCGACTTGCCCGCCCCGGTTGGCCCGAACAGCAGCATGTGCGCGTTCTGCGAACGGTCGTGTTTGTTCAGGGGATCGAAGTTCAGCACGTCGCCGCCCCGGTTAAAAAAGCTGAAGCCCGGGTTGCCGGTGCCGGTTTCACGCCCGGTGACGGGCAGCAGGCCGGCAAGGTGCTGGACCCACGTCAGGCGGGTGTACCAGTTCTTTTTGTCGTGCTGCGGGTTAAAGCACATCGGCAGCGCGCGCAGCCAGGCATTCAGCGGGCCGACCTCGTGCTCGGCGCGAACGGGCTGCAGCCCCTCGTTGAGCAGCACCGTGGAAAGCTCGATGCGCTTGCGGTTCATCTCCTTTATGTCCCTGGCCTGCAGGAAAAACGTGATGCCGGCGCGGTACAGCTTGTGCCGGTTGCCCAGCAGCTCCTTCACGGCGGCCACGTCCTGGCGCACGCGCCCCGACTCGGTGTTTTCCCCGATGGCGTTCTTTGCCAGCCGGTTAAACTTCTCCTCCAGCGTGTCCTGCGGCTCCGCGATGATGGTCATGCACAGCATGGTGCCCTCGGGAAACATGTCCATCAGGGCGTTGACCTTTTTCTCGCCCCGGCTTTTCTCCCCGGTCAGCGTGCCGGGCTCGGGCGGCTTGCGCAGCCGCTCAACCGTCAGGGCCGAGTGGGCCAGGTTATCGAGCCACCACACGCCGTTTTCCACGTCCGAACGCGGCGGCGTGAACAGCAGCGTCTCGGAGAAGTCGTTTTCCACGGGGATCATGCCGTCGGGCGTGTTGCGGGTGTCCTCGTAGGCCGCCGCGCGGTAAAACTGCTCCCGGTCCATGCCCTCCGGCGCCGGGTTAAACAGGCGCAGGAGCCAGGCGTGCACCTGCAGGCCGTTCTGCCGCGTGCAGCCGATGTTGACGCTGGAGAGCGCGCCGCACAGCCTTTCGCACGCCTGGTTCAGCATGCCGACCGGCGGCATCACGTCGCGGCTGTTTTTCTCCACCCAGCGGTACACCACCATGCGGGTACGCCGCTGCTGGCCGCGCCACGGCTGGCCGGTGATCAGCTTGTCCACGAACAGCCCCTGCGGGCGGGAGATGCCGCGCAGGTGGCTTTCGGTTTCCTTCAGCCACGCCTCGGTAAAATCCGAGTGCTGCGCGTGCGGCTTAACGTACCCGCGCAGCCTGTCCAGGTAGGCGTCCACGTCGTTTTCGTCCTGGCAGAAAAACTGCACGATCCAGGGGTTCGCTTCAATATCGTCAAAGCTGTCCTGCAGCGCGTCCTCCACCACGTCCCGGATCTGCTCCAGGCGCGCGTCGGGCCGTCCCTCGGTGGCAACCGGGGTGATGTCGTATACCGCTCCGACCGAGACGCCGTCGTCCAGAAGAAGGCACTGATCCTCGTCCAGAAACTCCGCCCACGGCAGGTAGTCCACGATCGACGGATTGTGCGAGTACACCTGCCTTTCGTCGCCCCGCGTCATTTTTCCCGGGCGCGCCAGCGGCTCCGGGCCGTCCTGCTCCGGCGCGGCCTGTCCGGCCGGCCGGTTTTTCTTAAAGAGTCCGAACATCACAGCGCCTCCGTGCGTTCGCCAGGCATCGCGTACTGCGTCTGGTCATAGAAGGGGAAAACGGTGCTGTAGCCCGGCACGGGCGTGTTGCCCTGCGCCAGGTGCGGGAAAACGTACATCACCATGTCGGGATTCGGCAGGCGCGGAAACTGCTGGCTGATCTCCGACTCCTGGGTGCGGCTGTAGCTGCGATCGTCGCCGGCCGTCGCCTGTTGTTCGTTATCGGTCAGGGCGCGGCGCAGGGCGGCGCGCCCCTCCACGCCGCGCGACGGGCCGCTTTCGCCGTCCGTGCCCTTCCAGAGCTCCAGCATGTTGCTGTCGCCCGCCGGCAGCATCTCATCCTTTGACGTGGAGCAGCCCGTCAGGGTGGCGGCCGCGACCAGCACAAAAACGCCGAGTGTTACTGAAATCTGCATGTCACTTCTCCTCAGTCGAGCCCGCCGGTGCTGCCGTCTTCACCGGGCAGGGTGAAGTCGTAGCGCACCTTGCGGCCCTTGTCTTCATAGTCGATTGCCAGCTCGCGGGTGATGTGCACGGCGAGGTGCGCGCCCGGCTGAACGTAAATGGCGTCAAAGGTCTGGCCGTAGCGCTGCTTCACCCACTCGGTGATCTCGTCGGAGCTGCCGGAAATCGCCTTGCCGAGCACGGCCTGTCCGGCGTCGCCGGTCAGCGTGGAGGTGACGCCGCCGTAGGCGTTGGTCTGGCTGGTCTGCTGGTTCTGGCCCACCGCATCGCCGGCCGCGCCGGCGGCGCCCAGCAGGCCCAGCGTCGGCAGGTACGTGGCCGCGTTGGATTTACGCGTGCCGGAAATGCACGGAATGCCGTTCTCGTCGGAAATCCAGCCGATGCCGCCGTTTGTGCCGGTGTCTTTACCGCCGTTCTGTGCGCTCTGACCGTTGCCGGACTTGCCGCTGCGGTCGGGCTTCGGCAGCGTCCGCACCGTGCCGTCGGTGAACACAAAGGTAATGCTGCTGACCTGGCCCCTGACGCAGGACAGGGTCCAGTCGCCCGAGGCCGTGCCGGACACGATGGCGCCCTCCACGTCCGGGAGCTCGATGCCGTTGGCGGTCAGGTTGTCCTTACCGATAAGCACCTTGAAGGGATAGGGATCGGTCACGGTGCCGTTGACCGGCACGCGGCCCAGCAGGGCGGTCATGGCGCGGCTGCCGATGAGCGTGGAGTTTTCCGGCAGGGTGTAGACCGGCTCGGCCTCGTCTTCCTCACCTTTTTCGCTGGTTGAACCCTTAACCTGCTGTTCATAGTTTGCCTTCTGTCGGGTAACGGCATTTTCGCTCATGAAGGAGGTCGGAAAGGCCGTTGTGCCGCCGGCGCTGGCTGAGGCGTTGCCGCTGCCGCCCTGCCCGGACTGGGTGCTTTTGCCGTCCTGCGGCGTTACCCACATCAGGCCGTCGCCGCCCGCCGCCGCCGTGGCGCCGCTGCCCGCGCCCATGCCGTCCAGCCCGAGGCCCAGCGGAATGTCGCCGTCCTGGCCGCCGGCCTTGTCGGCCAGCCCCTTGCCGGTTTTCTGCAGCTGGGAGGTAAGGTCGTTGATTTTTGACGTCAGCGCGTTCTGCTGCTGGCGCAGCTGCTTTTCGCGGTCGCTGAAGCCCTTCTGAACGCCCTGAACGGCCTCGTTAACCTGCCCGGACACGTTCTGATTCCGTTCGCGCAGCTTTTTATTCTCGTCCAGCAGGTCAGCGTTCTGTTTGTTCAGCGTGGCCTGCTGCTGCCGCACGGCGTTCAGGGATCCCACGATGGTTTTCAGCGTGTCCTGCGGCGTGTCGCCCTCGACGCCGAGCGCCTTCAGCTCCTGCGGGGAGAGGTTCGCCAGCGCCGGGTCGGTCTGCGCCGCCGTCTGCGCGGCGGGCTCGGGCGCCTTGCTGTTGTGGCTCTTGACCGCGATAAAACCGCCGGCGACGAGAACCGCCGGCACCAGGACCTTAACCAGGCCGTTTGACTTAATCTTCATAGCGGATCACCTTCTGGGCGGAACGGACTGCCTTGCGGGCGGTGGACGGCTCGCGCACGAACGCCTCACCGGCGTGGCCGGCGGTGACCAGGTACAGCGTGGTGGTGTCCTCCGGCGTGCCGGCGGCGCCCAGCCAGCGGTGCTGGAAGGTGGCGGTGATGAACTGGCCCTGCAGCTCCCGCGGATCGAGCACGATCTTTTGGGAAGAGGTGTTACGCACCCGCAGCGCCACCACGGTTCGCCCGGCCGCGCCCCAGCCGGCCACGGGTGACACGGTCACGGGCGCCGAGGGGTAAAGCGTGGTGATGCGGGACGGCAGGTGCGGATTAACCGGATGAATTCCGGGCACGCCTTCGACCGTGCGCACCGGGGCGTACAGGTTCTGCGCGGCGTAGCGCGTCAGCAGTACCGGAATGGGCGCCTTGTAGCTGACCTTTTTACGGCGAGCCGGCGCCCTGCCGGCGTCCTCGCCGGACGTCGGGGCAGCGTCGGCGGCGGCGCTGCCGGCCGTGCTGACGTCGCCGCTGTAAATGATTTTTACCGGCTCGGTCGGGCCCGTGCCGGCGGCGCGGACGTCCAGCAGGATCACTTCGCCCGACTCCATGTCCTGCAGCTGCAGGCGGGTTGCAGGAAAGTCGCTGTCGGCCTTCAGGTAGACCGCGCCGCCGGTGCTCTGCACGCGCAGCTTGCCGTTCAGCGCGGGCGGAAAGCCGACGCGCACGTTTTTATCGGCAAAAATAACGCGCTCGGCGCCGGTTTTCAGGGGGATCTGCAGGGGAACGCGCTCCCACTTCATCAGCTCGTCGGCCCGCGCCGGCGCCGTGCCCAGTATGGCTGCCGGGATCAGCGCAAGCGACAGCGCCACCAGGCAGGCGCGGGAGCTGAACGTTAACGTTGAGCACATCATCAGAACATCCCCTTGTTGGTGTGTTTTGGCAGCTCCGGGGCGGCGGAGAGGCGCTGCGGAATGCCGTCGTAGCAGTCCAGGGCCATGCCGAACGGGTTAGTCTCGGAGTCGCCGTCCCAGCGGACGACCCTGATCGGGTAGCGCACGGTCACGCGCTTGACCGGCTCGGTGAGGTAGTATTCATCCGCGACCAGGTCCAGCTTCACGACCCAGTTATCGCGGTCAACCACCTTCACGCTGTTGGTGTCGTAGCCGCGGCCGGGAATTTCATAAACCACGCGGACGCGGTCGGTAAGCTCGTTTTTCTCACCGCGCTGCTTCGCGTCTTCCTCAAGAAACGCCTTACACTGCGGCGTGAGGTAGGAGGACAGCGACTGAATGCGGGCGGGATAGTCCACCTTGCCGTTTTTGGGCCAGGCGTTGAGCTGCTGAAAAATGTAATAGGTAAAGCCGTACACCGTGGGCGGCGGGATTTCCCACCAGGGGCGGGTGCTGCCCTTGCGTAAATCAGGCGGGTTATGAATGGTCAGCTTTTCCGGGGCGCGCATCCAGCCGCCCAGGGCGGTCATCAGCAGTATCAGCAACACGACGCAGGCCGCCCGCAGGGTAAAAATATGCTGATCGCGGCCCTTAACCGCGTGGCGAAAACGACTCATTTGATGCTCCTGATGCTCTTGCTGCGACGCAGGGACCAGCCCCGCGTGTCGATGATTAGTGAAGGATCGCCGAAGCCCGTGCGGCGCATTTTCAGCGCGACCTGCTGCCACAGATAGTTCTCGGGCTTGCCGCGCTTTCTGGCGGCGAGCCATCTGCCGCCGAAGGCGATCAGCACGAGCGGGAACAGCAGGGCCACCGTCGGGACAGCAAGCCAGCCAAAAATGAAGGCGAAGGGCAGGGAGAGCACAAAACCGATGCCCACCCCCGCCAGCGCCGCCATTCCCAACTCGGGGGTGGTAAACCCCCGAAACACAACAGGCTCAGAGTTCAGGCGATCCGGCAGAAAGCGAATGGTCGCCATCCGGATGCGCTCCTTAGCTGATAACTTCGGCGGACTTGCCCAGCAGCCAGATAACGGCAACGAGCAGAACGATACCCACCACCACGATGGAGCCGAATTTGGTCCAGGAGGCGCGGTCGTTGCGCACCTCGCCGAACGTCACCAGGCTCGCCTCGGCCACCTTGAAGAAGGCAAAGCCGCAGAGTACCAGGCCGCCCAGCACGATGCCGTCCTGAACGTGGCCGCTCAGGGTGCCCATCAGACCGGTGCCGGCGCCGCTTGAGGTAGGCCCCTCAACCTGAGGCAGATCGGCCAGGGCAGGGGCGGCGGCAAACGCGCTCAGCAGGCCCGCGGTAAAGAGGCGTGCCCAGGCGGACTCGGCTTTAACGGAAGCGCGGGACAGAACGGAAGAAAATGTAGACATGATTTCACCTGTATTGGGTTGATTAAGGGTTAACTGCAAAACATCCAGATACTTACGACTAACAATAAAACCGTGCGGACCACGGCCCTGCCCATGGCGGCTGACTTAACGCGATCCCCGGACCAGCCCGACCAGACGTCGACGATGGCCCAGGCGGCCCAGAAAAAAAGGAAGCCAATCAGCAGGCCCAGGCACAGCAGGTGCATCCCGCCGGGCTCCAGATTTCCCGAGGCGGCTTTAAAGGCCGCTTCCTGCGCGGCGGTCATCGCCATCAGGGGCGTTCCCGGCGGTAGTTACCGGCCACGCCCGACAGATCGCGTGGCTGAGCGCGGGACGGCTCAAGGTAACGATCGATGCCGGCGCTGATGGTGCGCAGGTCGGCGCTGGCGCGCTGGTAATCAAAGAAGTAGCGCCCACGCTCCGCTGTATCCTCCTGGGCGGCGGCCACCCGGGCACGCTCCAGCGACGCCTGCACCTGAACGATCATGCGCTGGGCAGACGCCAGCTCATCCTTTTCAGATGCCTGCGCCTGCAGGGCCGTGAGAGAGGTAAGGCCCAGCACGCCGCCGTACAGAAACAGTCGGGTGACCGGGCGAAAAGATTTCATATGCACCTCCAGTGGTTGTCAGGTGCGGTAAGGATGCTGAATCCGGCTGGACGGGTCAGCCGTTAACTCATTACCCGAAAATGAAAATTAATTGCGGGAGGCTGATGTGGGGTGAAGTGGCTAAAATACTTTAGGGTGTTGTAACTATTGATACCTACTGACGCGCCGCTGCGCCGCCTTGTCTGCTGACGGCGTCACCCGAACGAGTTCAGGTGACGCCGTCCAGCCTGGTAAAAGCAGTGGTAAGCTGGTGAGGCATTCACTGGGATACATGAAATAGCTAAATGAGGACACATCCATGTCGCATAACCTGGCAGCCCGTGCCAAAGAAGAGCGTGAGTGTATTAATTTGGATTTATTAGATTTGGACGTTGCCACAGCGCCGATTGACACTGTGGGCAAGATAAAGTCCGCTATTAGCGATAAGCGGACGTTCTAACTGCTCATTTTTCGGCGATGACTTTACAAGATTCTACTATAGCCAGTAAAACGAGCGATTGGGTCGTTTTCATTCTTTATTAAAAAAATTACACCGTAACGCATTGTAATATATATTATTTATGAATCATGATACAAATAATTTTATAGGTAAATAGAGGCGAATTCTGGTAGGATATCGAACCAATCGTTCGATATTCAATCGTTGAATGAAGCCGCTACGCGGAGATCGCCAACCTCACTATTTCCATCACACTTATCTTTGAGTATTCCACTTATCCGGAGGTAAACATGGACCCACTGATAGAGCAAGTAAGAGTGGAAGTCGACTATTTAAGGTATGCAGAATACACCGCTAAAAGCTACTGTGAAGACGTGTAAAAACTGAGTCGTTACATGTCAGACAGCCCGATATACGACTGAGTTAGTAGCGCCAACGAGCTGCTTAAATTTAATCAGTTAACCTAATTGAAAGGGTTGGGATGAGGTATACTGCACGTTATAAAAAAGGTTGCTTACAGACCCTGGATTGGTTGGAATAGAAACATAAAAAAACGACTGAGCGATGCTGGGAAGCGCAAATAAGGTAAAGGATTAAACAAACCAACCCGTTACCTTTCATGATTAAAAAAGCAAATTTCCATATCAAAAACTACCCCAAGCTACGTGCAGGTAGCGCCTCAGTTCAACAAGTGATTATATGACACAAACAGCGTGTCCCATAAATACAAAAATGTTATATTTTTAAGGATGTATCATCATGGCTAATGAAAATAAAGTAGACAAACTAACTACTCTCAAGAGGGTTTTTGGATCAGAAATATCACTCCAACCATTGCAAAAAGTAAATTACAATCATCATCAACAATTATCAATTGCGTCTCCAGACCTACACTCTGAATTAGCTAAATTTTTTGACTCGCCAGAGAGAACGTTTTTTACCACAAACATGGATGTGAACAGACTGGTTAAATACGGGGATGGTTCGTTCTCTTCCATGGTCAAAGGAGTTAAGGGCATTGCTGGGCATCAAGGGTTTGATGCTATTGATTCGATTGAATTAGCAAATGATCTTTTTATGCATATCGGAAATGCATTCAACAATGCAGTAGCTAAAATATATGCAAGCTATGTAGAGAAAATTAATCTTGAAGTAAATAACATTTATCAGCAATTTATACTTCAAGACTTTACTAAGATAAAATCAATTTCTTTTTTCCTAAAGGAAGTTTATTCGGATATCTATAATGCTGGATTTAATAAGGAACAAGCTCAGGCGACCTTGATAAATGTTCAAAGGTCAAGAATTGAGCTAAGAGAGTTAGTATATAAATACATGGAAAATATCCGTTCAAATATCGCTTCTTGGCAGCACTTTATACCCACAAACGATTTAGCAAACAACTATTTGAGTTGTAGGTATTGCATCTCACTTTATACGATTGCATTGGTTTCTGAAACTATACTATCCAATAGGCTAGATGATAATGGATTTAAGTCTCTTAAAACAAAGGTTTCAAATACCTTGGATGAGTTTAACGAATTGACTAATGAGGTGAATCGTACTCTTGAGGTTCGTTTCTATAGCAACCAACAACAAATTAATAACCAAATGCTCTGGGCTTATAATCATTTAGTTGCTCATCAGAAAAGCAGTGAGAACATTAATCTCAAAAATTTTGCAAGTAATCATCTCTCGCAATTCTGTAAAGATACCGAGCTAAGAAAAATTGATGAACTATTTGAGTCCAGAGATAATCTGTTATCGAATATTGTTATCACTGAATAATAAAAAATATAAAAAGCGGCTGCTAATGACTGTATTTCGCTGCGATCCATGCTGCCCTAGATCCAAGCGATGAAGATTCGATCCTAGCGCTAAGCTGTTATTGTTAAATGCGCTAAAATCGCTTTTCATTGTGGCGGATCTGCCGTTGTTCCTAATTTTAATGACTGGTTAACTCATATATTTTGGTATTAATCAGTAGAGAGCAGATTACGTTATAAAAATTTATGTGCGGTTTGTATCGGTATGCTTTTATGACATTCCAGCATACCGGTTCATAACCAGACCGATGAAATCGCCTGTAGAACAAGTTGAATGTAACTGCCCAGAGTCATGCTTTTCAGGTCTGATAGTTTTGAGCACTGTTAAAGTCATTGCCCTAACTCAGCCACTTCCTTATCCTATTCCAAAGAGATAATGGCTCGGTTCTCATCCCAGACGGCTCCTCAGTTGGCTCCTGTTTCAGCTCTTCAGATGCTACAGTCGCATTAGTCTGCGCGTAATAACGCTTCTTAGCCGCTTTATCTCGACGCATCTCTGCATCGATTCTGGCTTTATCCCAAGGAGGTGCTTTCAGTACGCGGTTACACTGGATTACATAGTGAGATCGACAGGGTAAATTCCAGTTTCCCACTGATGGCCACAGCGACACGGTCTCGCCATCGTAAGTCAGCTTCCAGTCAGTTGGGGTCAGAGGCGTTACAACCTCATGCCCGCAACCACAACAGCAATTGTGAATCACTGTGCCATACTCCATGGAAACATACAGGATACTTGGTTCAATTTCTCGCGGAATCCCTTTCACGAAACACGGGGTCAGTTGGTTATGGCGTATCATAGTAAGTCACCATTCAGTAACATATTCCCGTCAGTCGTATATGAACAGTTATGTTCATTTTCAAGATCACGATAAAACCCGAGTAGTTTCTTCCATTTGATGACGGCAAGTGCCGCATTCAACATGTTTAACTCGGCGACTTGAATATTTGAAGCGTAAACGTTTTCTGCTCCACTCTCCTTAAAAGACACACGTGTGCGAATATGATCTCGTTTCTCTGGAGTACTGGTCGTCACCCTCAGGATACCACCCAGCGATCCGTCCACCAGCTCGAGCCCCATTCCCACGTCTATGAATGACACGCCCATGTCTTCCAGCTTCTGCATCGCTAAGAGTTTTGGCTCTCCTGCGTCCATACAAAGGAAGGCAAAGGTAATTCCGTCCAAGAGAGTAAGACTATCCTGGCTTATCTGTACTGCATACGTCACGATACGACGGTGCATCTGACCGTAAATTCCCGCCAGGTAATCCACTTTCTTCGGCACTACCCTGAGAGTGTTAATCGACGGGGCGCCGGGGGCGCGAAAAGCGTTGTGCTGAAAAAAATCATCACCATCGATGAGACGTATCTCACTGACTGGTGTTTTAGCTATCTGGTCCAGTATATAGGAACCTGTACCACCGACACCGATGATGGCAATGTGCTGACCTTCAAGCCGTGCAGTTAATGCCCCGATCCCGACCCGATCAGATGCAGTTTCAAGATAGTTAAAGACGCCCCCTTCCTCCTCATCAGGGGTTTTAAAAACACGTGGGCTAACGCCAGGTTTGAGGGTTGCGGCGTGGCCAGAGATGATCGTCGCATAGGTGGACATCTTCTGATGGTAGTCACTGTAACCTTCAGGCCCAGGCTTACTGGAGAATAAGTGCTGAGCAGACAGTCCATGCCCAAGATTTACCGCTTCACTCTGATGAAAAATAGCTTGGATGCGCACCCCCTGGGAAGTGCATGGAAATTCTCCATCAAAGTGAATAGTGTGAGGTTCCGGTTTTTGAGTAGCGTCTCCAGACAGGCAAAGACTCGATATGAGCGTGCCGGTTTTTACTTCCCGTTGCGCGTTAACGTACGGAACGTCACGCATGACCAGAAAGCCACCCACAATTTGTACGTGATAACCGTCTTCGCGCAAGCGCTTCAGATCGCTATTAAGATTGAATAGTGCGGCCGACATTGATCACGCTCCCGTTTTTCACGTTGATATAGGTACCCGCAGCTAACTCACCACTGTGTGGTTTTGAGTCCGCTCCACGATATGTGATTGAATAAACGATCTCTGCAGTTGGGGCTTCGCCTGGATATGCGATAGCCACAAATTGCTCGAAAGTTTGATGACTATCGCTGACCTGAACTTCACGCCCGTTAACGACGATATCAATCTTTGGTTTACGCTTTGGCGCCGTTACAAAGTGTTCAATGCCCGGCGTCGTAAGATCCACCGCCTCATTCGGTTCAATCTGGCGATCATCACCGCCACGGACAACCATAAATACAGCATCGCCATCGGCTGGTTTTGCCAGCTCATAAAGTGCTGCTCCCGAAATTGCAGGTTTTCCCCACGATACCTGGCTGTCGTTTACGGTAAGTTTGAAATCACGATCGGTCTGGAAGGCCACGAACCGTTCAGCGCCACGACCGCGTAAATCGAAAGGTTCATCAAGTCGCAGATCTTCAAAGTCGCCCGTTTGAAGAATAGCGAAGAGGCTGTAACCATCATTTACACGTAGGCCTGCGGCAATCAGAATCTGACGCCCCAGTGGAACTGGGTCATTGATCTCAATTGCGTGAAAATCCAGGTTTTCCTGCGCAAACAGGATGCGGTAGGCATTTGCCGGACGCAGTTCGCGGCCTTCGCGAATCGCTTCTCCGACATCGTCGATATTGTTAATATTTTGGCTGTTCATCTTGTGCATGTCCTTGAGTTTGGCCAGACGGTGTCTGGCTCTAATACTCAATCGATGCAGCGCTACCAAAGCGGTAAATTATTTTAGATTTTTTTTGAAGTGCGCCTGGCGGTGTCAATCCGCAGACGAAAAATGCCGGGCAGGAGGGACAAACACGGGATGATGATTCGGCGGGAAATACCCCCTGACCTATAGAGTTCAGGGCATCAAGAAGCTTTTCCTGCCGGTTATGCAGCACCTTAGTGGTCAGTTCAACCGGCGTTACAGTCTTATCAGAAAGATGAACTAACTCAACTATCGCGTCAGGAAAGGCTCTCCTTGCTGCAAGTACAAAAGCGGCAGCGCTAAGGTCCGATTCTTCTTTATCTCTTTTATGTCCGGTTCTGACCCGGCGAAACGTACGTCGACCATCTGAGTGAATCAGCACATCGTCAGGTTGTACGGTGACAGGAATATTCCCAAGCTTAATCGTGAGTACACTGGGTGTTTCAGGTGAATGGCCTTCGCGAATTGAACTGAAATAGCTCACCATGTCTATTGCCAGAGACTTATACTCAGGGGCATATCCGTGCTCAGCCAGACCTTCAGCTTCGAGGGCCTGCTCAACGCTGCCTTCCATATTTGTTGATATTGTCGACTCCGCCTCGATCATATCTCTAAACACATTTCGGACAGCATCGTGCATTTTTGAGAATGGAGTGGGCGTCCGCCGTCCCCCAATCTGAAGGACGTGAGTATAGAAGAATCGTCGCGGACATGACTCATAGAGTGATACCTGATCGCCACTGAGCTTGAGGTCTCCATCCACAGCCCAGTCTATTGGTAACGATTCGGGTGGCTCAATGACGGGATGATGGGGTTCTGTGTTCATTTGAACCAGATCAGGCTCAATACGGTCCAGATACTCGGATTTCCTTCGTGCACTACCTGCAGCGTTTCGCAGGGCGGCATAGAGAAATAGCTGGTTCCTCGCTCTCGACAATGCAACGTAGAATAAGCATTCTCTCTCCGCCTTATGCTCCTGACTGAGCTGCTCTTTGTTATTAGACTTTCTACCGGCGATCATTCCATCGGGTGGCGGGCAGGGTTGCTTTTGTGTAAAGCCAGGTAAGGTATCTGCATTCATGCCCGGTATATGAACTACAGGAAACTCCAGACCTTTCGCACCATGAATGGTCATGAGGCGAACAGCGTCAATGCTTTGTGCTGCTACCGGGAGTTGCCGGAGGTCACGATCGTCCCCGAGTCGTACTAAACGACGGATGCGATCTAATGTGCGGGTGATAAATAATCCTTCGCCAGTTGAGGGCTGGACTCGCAAGAAATTAAGTAACTGCCAGGTTGCAATACATTGGGAACGGTCACTGCTAGCTGGAGACATTGCCATGCGGGCGACTATGCGTGTCCTGTCTAAAAGCACAGTTGCCAGCACAGTCCAGGGTGAAGTCGCTCCGTTATAACCATCCAGTGCTTTAATCAGTCGCTTTATGACCGCATGGCCATTCTCAGAGATTTGGAACTGATCTGTTTTTTCTCTCCAGTCCCCTCTGTCATCTTGTTCACGCAGGCAGGCAAGTATATTGCCGACATCTTCCAGCGACATTGAAAATTCAGGCAGGCAAGCCATTCGCACCAAGCCCATTGCGCGGCGATCCACCAGAAGGGAAAGCAGCGACAGCCAATCCTTAATCTCAGGACGCTCGAAAACACTGCCTAGGAACAGAACAGGGATGCCTAAGCGCTCGAGCTGTTGCCCGATTTCTGAGAGTTTTTCATTACCTGTGCAGAGAACGGCCTGATCACGATATGGATATCCGGCATCCAGCATTTCCTGTATCGCGTCTGCAAGAGCAGGTGACTGTTGGACGCCTTGTCCCACAAAGCGAAGCTCGGGTTTGCAGGCATTACTCTCCCGGTTCGGGTGTAGCCCGCTTTCAGCATCCCCCACAGCCATGCCCACCGCAAATCTCGAAAATGCTGAAACTATTTCAGGTACCGATCGATAGTTCGTTTTTAACCGGTATCGCATCCCGCCTGGAAAATCTTCATTCCCAAAGTGCGTCATGTTAAATGAAGAGGCACCTCTGAAACGATAGATTGACTGCTTAGCATCCCCAACTGCCCACAGGTTCTCACCCTCACCACATATGGCTTTCAGCAGTCGCACGCTGCTGTGGTTGACGTCCTGGTATTCGTCTACCAAAACATGTTCATAGGTAGACTGAATATGAGAGCGAATAGCTTCATTTTCTTCAAGCAGCTTTACAGGTAGTGAAACCAGGTCCCCAAAATCTATACATTCAGACTGTTGCTTGAGACTTTCATAAGCTGCGTACACCCTGGCGACTTCAATCGCTTTCTCTGCTTCAAGGATGGCATCAGCCTCAAAAGCGCTATCGCGCATGGCCTGCGCCAGTCTAAGGTAGGTGCTTGCATCGACTACCTCATCTTTAGCGCGTGATATGCCGGTGAGAAAGTCAGCGATAATTCGACTTGGATCATAAAGATTGCGGTAATGAACCAAGCCTAGTTTAGGGAACTCATGCTCCAGCAGTTCTACTGCTTCTGTACGGTCCAGCATTCGGGGAGCTTGCGGCAGATTCAGCTTATCGTGAAACCGGCGAACCAAATCGAGGCCGAATGAGTGGAAGGTACCGATCCACATCGCAGCCGCAGCAGCGCTATCAACTCTCGCAATCCTTTCAGCCATTTCTCCAGCGGCTTTATTTGAAAAAGTCAGCAGGAGAATTTTACGGGGATCAACCCCTTCATTAAGCAGCCCTTTAACACGGCCTACCAATGTCTGTGTTTTTCCTGTGCCGGGTCCGGCTTCAAGCAGAAAAGCAGCACCGTGATGAGCAGCGGCTTCTGCCTGTTCATCGTTTAGGGGATATTCAATTGCTGGCTTTTGATTTTCAGGCAATGTCGGGGGCAACAGTAGTGCATCAAAAAGTTGCTGGGCAACGACGTCAAACGGCGCGCCAAGCCTTTCGGCAATACTTGAAGCACTTTGGCCTTCCAGATAAAGCGTGCTGACAAAATGCCTCGGCAGCAAAAACTCGCGCGCAAATAGATCCATCTGGACCTCTCTTCGCTGTCTGCTGCTGTAATCAACGACTCGTTCAACTCCCAGAGGCGAGGATTCCGATGTCCTGGTGGGATCTATCGTATAACTCGTCTCATCCTCTTCGACATCATCCCCAAGTTCAGCATGACCAATTTCATGAGCGACGAGGAATGCCTGTTCAAAAAGAGTTGCGCATTTTTCGTGGAGGATAAACATCTCCTCTGGAATAAAGCGAGCCCGTGCGCCCCTCAGATTAGGCGATCCTTTACTGGTTTTCTCCACATCAAGGCCTCGCCGTTTTGCTTCTGCAACCGCAAACTCATAGGGTGCCCATGGATTATGTCCTGAAGCAACGGCTTGGTCATGTAGAGTAGCAGCGGCCTTGCGAGCCAGTTCCACGGCTTGCACGTTATCAATCCTCTTCCATTAAGTGACTGATATCGTCCTCAGGCCAGTCAGCATCCCGCAGCAGTTGTTCAAAAGTAATCTTTTCTGCCTCACCCGGTTTAGTGTTGGACTTATAGCTCCCTGCAACCTCCATGTGTGGCTGTTTGAGGGATGTAAACAGGTGCTGAACGCTTGTCTGAAGTTTTTCAGCAAAGCTGATCATAACCTTCCGGGGAACAGACTCGGCAATTACGTTTCGTTCTTTGAATGCCATAACAACCTGCCGAGGGAGATTAAGCGATTTAGCGAGATGACGCATTTCCTGAGCCGGGATATTGGCGAAGGGGTCACCTGTTGTTTTCCCCGGTGACGTCTGGATGCGAGTGACAGCCGAATTGATTAAGCGGTGCTGGGACTCAGAGAGTGGTGCATCATCCTCAATTGATGATCTGGCTATCTCTCGAGATAAATCTATGAGGTCATTGGCAAATTCTGGGAAGGCTGTGAGGTACTTTTGCAGAGTTGCTTTTCCCACATCATGCTCTATGGAAAATGACTCCAGCACCTCTTCTAGGGATGCCTGAGGTGAAAGTCCGGTCATCATATGCCCCCTTCAAGCAATTTTTTAAGACGTGCAAACGCCCTGTTTTTCTGATTATGTATGGTCTTTTCAGACTTGTTAAGAGTCTTGGAAATTGTCATCTCTTGAGGGTCGATGGAGTCTATTGGAAAATCTAATCGGATCATCTCAATGATTCGCTTCTGTAGATTGGGTAAAGTCTCAATCGCCGCATCAAGCTCACGACGGTAATGAAAATGATTGAAATCTGTTTGTTCAAAAGGATTAAAACCTTCAGAAGCAGTTTCAACCTCTGAAGTAATGTCCTCTGAATCATCGTACTCCAGCTCAGTATTTCTTTTCTCAGACCGATAAGACTTCTGCAGGGCATCGTTTTTTAGACTTAAAACGGCTTTGTCAAAACGGATTTCAAACATGTCCAGTCGTGCATCATAACCCGCTTTATCGAGCATGAGCATTTCAACAAAACGGTCAAAAACGCTCTCCTGAATGTCGCTGTTCAGCATTGATACAGAACTTCCACCAGGATTAGCGGCTCGAGGAAGCTTCCTGAAAATGCGTTCTGAGAGGATCCTGAAGAGAGGATCAAATAGAGCCGGGTTAGTCGATGCGCTGCGCCGGACGAAGTAAAGAAGACATTCACTGGGCACATATTGCGGATGTGTCTTGCTCTGCTTACACAACTGAATCAGATTTTCATCCGTGAAGGTGACTAATTCTGTCAACCTGGCTTCAATCTCAGGAATGCGTGTGTACAGCTTTCCACCCTCGGTTTGTTTTTGAAGAGGAATGATCAATGCAACCTCCATCATAATGCTTGTGTGTCGAATAAGTGCTTTCTGCGCTAGTAAGGGGTCGCAAGATTAAAGAAGCACAATGGTTAAATTTCCGGCGTTATTATCATTTCACATCTAGCAGTCTGTTCTTGTTTTATGCTCTAAAAGACAACATAACTTCTTGATTTGGATCTATTTAACTCCTCAGCTATTGAGGGTGTTGAATTAACGAATCGCATCAGCCACATGCTATTAAGCCTACATGGTGTTGGTTCTGCTGAATGTACCCGATCCAAGGGGCTTTTGTGCATCATTAATTGGTGACTGGTTTTACAGCGTTGACTTGCTCCCCATAAATTAAAATATCTCGATTTTATCAATGCCTTCTTGTGGCACAAAGCAGGCATTCAATGCAGGCAGTTTCTGCAGGCAGAAAATGAACGAGGCTGGCGCGTAGCGATCAGCCAATCTTGTTATCATTTAAGGCATGCTGCAATTGACTGATTTTTTCCTTTACTGATGATAAAACCACTCACCATGTCTATGTTCTTCTCTTGCATGAACTTTTTTAACTCAAGTGTACAAAATGCGTTTTCCCAGGCTTCGGTTTTTTTGAAATTTGCATTATAAATATCATCATTTTCCGAGCCAGCAGGGTTGCTCAGCAGCTCTTTTGCAGACGTTTCAAAATCCAGCCTGTAACTGTTAAGTGGCTTTTGGACTACCTGATATGCTCTTGTAAATTTTAGTTTCCCACCTAAATAATTTTTAGTTACTGATGAGCCGTAGATTCGTAGAAAATTGCTCAGCGTATCTTTGCTATTTTTCTTTAACGGGAATTCTGCAGGTGAATAGACTTTTTCTGATGAAGTTTCGCTGAGAGGACTGAAACTACGGATGATGAGTTTCCCATCCTTGATTCGATAGCTTCGCTGTATATCATCTGGTAATTCACCGTACCAACGCGGCCCTGATATATTCTCATCGAGAATGCCAATGGTGCTGCCGTCAGTTGAACGACAACGGTAAGAGAAGAGTTTTCCGTCCTGTGGGCGCGTGTACTGCACGCGAACTGAACCATCTTCAATCTGTGTTGCATTCATAATGGACAAATCGCGATTGAGCATGTCGTTCAGCGTGGCGCGACAAACATCGGTCATTGGATACTCGCTTTCTGCCGCCAATAGCTGCAACGGCATCACAAAAAACAAGGCACCGAAAATCATATGTTTCATAAATTATCCTAATGATCTTATCTAAACTGATAATCGACCCTAAGGCATGAAACTTTAAGCTTTTTAGACATGGTCTCAAGAATATTGAGAAGCCCTTGCAACAAGGGCTTTTAGAAGTTTTAGAGATATTTTTTGAACGACGCGGTGGTGACCGTAATGGCAAGCCCGAGCATGATGGCCGCGGGCAGCAGCAGAAGGTTGGGATAGACCGCTGACGGCCACGAAAGGTAGGCCATTGCCGGTATGTAGACCGCCGGCTTAATCAGCCTTTTTGCCCGGTGATATAAAAACGACGACTCATAGCCCGCCCCGTAGCGACGCAGGTCGCGGCGCCCCAGCCCCTCTACCACGGCTACGGCGATAACCAGCACAAACAGCGGGATGGAGAGCGTCAGTATCGTGACCCGGATAAGTGTCACCACGGCCACCCAGACGGTGGCAAGCAGATACTGCTGCAGATAGCTGGCAAGCCAGCCGCTGCCTGACTTCAGCTGACGGGAAATTTCGTTGCCGCTGTTCATTTCCGATTCATACATCGACTGCACCCAGCCCACAAAACCGCTGTCAACGAAGGCCCACTGATACGCAAACGTGATCCAGTGCGTAACGGTGACGGAGGGTTCAGAGAGCAGCAGGCTGCGGGTAAAATCTGACGACAGGTAGCCCATTTCCGTGGTCATCACCTGCTGGCTGTGAGCGGCGCCCATTTCCGGCCAGAAGAACGCGATCCCGACGTATTCCACAATCAGGCTCAGGAACAGGGAGGCCAGGATCATGCCGGCCAGCTTCCACGGCCAGCCCCAGACCAGGTTGTAAATCAGCCCGTGCTCGCGCGGCGGAACCGGCTGCTGCGGATTCTGTGGCGTGACGTTGCGGCGCGGTTCAGCCATTGTCCTCTCCTTTCGTGACAGCCGGGGCAACGTGACCGGCGCCGCCGTTCCACCACCCTTCGCTGCTGTGGTAGTTCCTGCGCATCTCTTCGGCCAGGCGGGTGATATCGTCCGGCATGTGCTCGTCGGCGGCGTCGCCGGCGGGCAGCGGCATGCGGATTTTCCAGAGCTGACCGCCCTCAAGCAGGGCGAACGCCTGCCCTTTGGGCAGCGACACGATATCCGACGGCTCCAGTAGGGGCACTTTGATCGTGCCGACGCGGTCCTGCGTGCTGGAGGTAAAGTCGTGATTAACGGTGACGTCTGCTGAATCCTGGTGCCCGGAGACCAGCGTTTTACTGTAGATTTCAACCTGCGGCAGCTGGGTGGTCAGCAGCTCTGCCGTCCGGTTCTCGCGCACGCGCAGCATGATGAGGTTGTTAAAGTTACCCTGCACCTGGGAGGTTTTGGCCGCACTGCCGATACGCGCCTCAATATCAGAGGACGTCTGTGTGTAGGCTGTGACCTGCATCCCTGCGCCGCCGCCCTTGTTAATCAGGGGAATAAACTCATCGCCCATAAGCTCGTTGAACTCATCACAGTGAAGGTTAATCGGATTTTTGCGATCGTCCGCCCCTGGCAGGCCCGCGTTGATACCGTGCTTGTAAATGTGGCCGGCCACACTCACCAGATCGGCAAACATGCTGTTACCCACGGCGCTGCCCACCTCGCTGTCGCTCAGCGCGTCCAGGCCGATGTACACAACGCCTTTTTTACGGATCACCTGCTCCCAGTCAAAGATCGGGCGCGGGTCTTCCATATTGAGGTAGTCAGGCGACAGCAGCTCGGCGGTTTTGCCCGTGGTCAGCTTCTCCAGCAGCGGCAGCAGGGACGCCACTATCTTGTCGAAGTAGGTCCGGTCGTAGCGCACGGCGGAGCGCAGGCCGTCCAGTATCGGGTCGTACAGCTGCTGCCCCTGTTCGGAGCTCAGCGCCACCTCGTACGCCCAGATGCGCACGGCGTCCGGCTGTCCCTGCATGTTGTGGGGCACGTCATCCTCACCGAAGAGTTTAAGGTTGTTTTCGATCTGCTTACTCAGGTCGGGAAGTTTGTCGGTAATGACTTTCACCGCGTAACGCAGGTACAGGTCCGCGATGTTGTTCACGTAGCGCGTGATCAGCGTGTAGTCCGGCCGTTCGCCCAGGGCAACCAGCGCCCGCGCCACGATGTTCACGAACCGCCAGGCGAATTCCCGGAACGCCGCGCTGTTACCTTCGCCGCTCAGCTGCCCGGCCACGCGTGACGCCACCTCGGAGACGCGTCCGAAGCGCCCCACGGCGTTATAGCGGGCCGATATGTCGGGCCACCCGAGGTGAAAGATGGTCAGCTCGTCGCCGCGGCCGGCGCGGTGCGCCTCCGCCCATACCCGCTTGAGCAGGTCGGCGTCACCTTTCGGATCAAACACGATCGTTGTGTCGCCGCGCCGGATGTCCTGGGTTATCAGCAGCTCGGCCAGCCGGGTTTTGCCCACGCGCGTCGTGCCATAGACTACCGTGTGCCCCACGCGCTCGCGCAGATCCAGCGTGACGTCGACCTCGTTGGGTTCGATGCCGTGTATGGCCGGGTTGCCGCCCACCGGCGGCAGCGGGCGCATCGGATTCAGAACGGAATCGGCGTTCAGCAGTTTGCTCAGCGCCGGCAGGCGCTTTTCCGTGGCCTCCTCGGCGCGGCGCGCCAGCTGGTACAGCCTGGACGGCTGCAGGTAGTGGGCCACCTCGGGACGCAGCGTGTCGCGCAGGCGCTGGGTATGCGTCTGCGTCCAGCGAAATCCCCTGCCGATAAACAGCCGTCGCTTACTCAGTGGGATCTGCCGGGAGGTCATCACGTAGCGCGGCAGCCGGCGCAGGTTACGCCGGTAGCGGATCACCTGCATGCCCTCACGGGCCCGTACGATGGACAGCACGGCAAAGCCGCCCGCCGTAACGTAGCTGACGGAGGGAGCAAGGGCGACCGCCCAGGGCGCGGTGACGCACACCACGGCGGCAGTGCCGGCCACGGCGGCCGTGTTCAGCTCAACGGCCGGGCGCAGCAGCGCTTCTATAACGTAGCGGTTACTCATGGGACCATTCCTTCAGTGAAATGCCGGACAGCAGCCTCAGCAGGTTTTGCCCGCTGATGATCTTCAGCCGGGAAGAGGTACGGCAGACGGCCCGGCTCATCTGCCCGGTTCTGCCTGTGTGGATAAAAAAGCCCCGCTGGCCGGCGCGGGAGAGCAGCGCATCAAACTCCCGGACGTGCCCGGGGGAAATGGCCCGGCTGTAGCGTTTGGCCTGTATCAGCCAGCACTCGCCGTTGATAAACACTTTCCCGTCCAGGCCGCCGTCGCCGCTGTAGGACGCGTTGCGCTCGACCTTCAGCCCCTGCCGCTCAAAAGACAGCAGCAGCAGCTCCTCAAAAACGTAGGGATTAATTTTGCGCAGGTAGCTCATCCGCTGGCCGTCGCCGTTCAGTTCGCGCAGGCGCTGATGCACGCTTGCGGCGGTGGCGCGATAACGACGGTGCCGGCGGGCGGTGGCCGTCTCCCGGCGAAACAGCCACGCGACGACGACGAGCAGGACGATAAGCCCCGCGGCCAGCAGCGGATTGACCGAGAGCAGCAGGGCCACGGTTTGGGGCGTCCCCATCATGGCGCGGGCTCCTGGGTCAGCCCGCCGTCGGTGATCAGCACGGGGTAATGCGTCAGCTGCAGGCGACGCGCCAGATCCGAACCGGAGGCCGGGGCAAGGGTCATACCGGGCGCCATGCTGCGCAGCCCGTCAAGGGCGTCCTGGCTGTCCACGTTCACCACAAGCCCCACGGCGCCTCTGGCCGACAGGCGCTGCGCGTTGTGCCGCAGCCAGGACCGGGATACATCATCGTCCCCGATGATGAACAGCGCGCCGATGCCGGGCAGCTGCAGGTCGCGCGGGCTGACCGCGCCCGGCGACATTTCCGGCGTGGTAACGGGCAGCATGGCCGCTTCGCCCTGGCCGGGCGGCGCGGAGACGGGTGCCGGCGAGTCCTGCCGGTTGACCGCGTCAAAGATGGCCTGCGTGCTCTGTCCGCCGAGGTCGGCCAGCACGTTCAGCTCCGCGTGGGACGAGAGCGACAAAAGGATGAAGGGCACAGCAAGAAAGCGGACGTTTTTCATGGTCTCGGGCTCCTGGGTTCAATCCAGACGAATCCGGTGTTGGAAGTGGCTGCGGGCGCAGGGGCGTTGTCCGCCAGCTGCACGGGAGCCGGGGCCGGCTGCGAAGGCGGCGCCTGCAGCGTGGCAAGCTTTGTTCTGATAAAGGAGCGGTAGCGCGCGGCGGCCTGTCCGCCGGCGGGATGGTGATAGCAGCCGGCGGCGTCCAGCCAGCTGCCGGGCTTGCGGTCCCAGCATTCGCGCAGGATGACGGCGGCGGCGTTGAGGTTGGTGTACGGATCCAGCGCCTCCCAGGTGGACGTGAAGTGACTGCCGTTCCAGCCCAGGTTGACCTGCGCAATGCCCACGTCAATGCGCTTCAGGGAATGGGTTTTCATGAACACCTGCAGCGCCTGCCAGGCCTCAAGCCGGGTTTTGTAGCGATACCCCTTGCCCGCCACGTTCAGCGTCCAGGGCCAGGGGCGCACGCCCCGCGGCAGCGTGCGCGAGGATTCCTGCAGGGCAACCGAATAAAGCGCCTCCGGCGGCACGCCGTGCTCGCGCGCCACCTTTGTATAGCCGTCGGGCACGGTCTGCGTGCCGGATGACCAGCAGTGTGCCGACACCAGCAGCAGCAGAGCAGCGCCGGTCAGTACGCCGCGAGTTGCCATCCGTTTTCCCCCTGCTGCAGCACCACGGGCATCATGCCGTTGCCGAACCGCATCCAGCGGCCGCCGTCGTGATTAAGCGTGATCTCATGGCTGCGCACCCTGTCCAGCGGGATGCGATGCGCTTTGGCCCAGCTGCGCAGTGCGTCGTCGTCGCCCTGGCTGTCAACCAGATAGATATCGACCGGACGGTTGTCGGCCAGCACGGCAGACAGCCGCGCGTCGCACTGCGCGCATCCGGCGGACTTCACGAACAGCGCCAGTCGCCCGCCGGTGTCGTGGGCAATGCCCGCGGCGTTGCCCATGTTAACGGCCAGCGTGTTGGGGTACAGGCGCTGCCAGGCACTGTTCACCTCGCGCTGGAATTCCATTTCTTTCTGCGTGCGGGCAAACTCCTGCTTCACCCACTTTTCGGCGTACTGGCGCCGCTCTTCGGCGCTGCGCGCCTCAATGCCGAGCGTGGAGAGCGGATCGAGGCCGGGCGACTGCGTGCCCCGGGGGCCGTTCATCAGCTGCTGATAGCGCTGATAGTCCTGCTGGTTCAGCCCCCACTGCCCCGCCTGCTGCTGCAGATCCTGAACCGCGCTTTGCCCGGTGCGCTGCGAATCCGTGGCCTGGCCCTGGCTGTCAGTGGTCTGGACACTCGCGTACGCGGTGCCGCCGCAGGTCAGCAAAAGCAGAATAAGTGCTTTTATCTTCATTTCGACTCCGTTAGTGAACGTTAACGGTGGTTACGCGACCGTTTACCCGAAACTGCGCCTGTCCGTATCCGGCGCCGATCAGCGTCCAGCCCTGCACGGACTGGCCTTCGTCGATAAGGCGGATCTGCGACAGGTCGCTGAAGCCACGGGGGGCCACGGCGGCAAAGGACGTGGTGCCCCGCTTTTCCACGCCGGTCAGCACGAACGGCGCGCGGCCGGCCGCGTTCATGGCGGCACGGTGTGGCTTAGCGGGCGCCGGCTTTTTTACGGCGGGCGTCGCGGGCGGGGCGTCGGGTGCTTTTTGCGGGGCGCCCCGCAGCGCGTCCATCCGGGCGCCGAGGCCGGAGAGCTGCGACTGCATGTCCTGCCGGGCGGCGCTGAGATCGCCAACGGCCTGCTGCAGGGCGGCCAGCGCCGGGCCGCTCCGGGCCTCCTTCAGCGCGGCCTGCAGGGCGGCGATCTGCTGCTGCTGCCGTTTCAGATCCCCGCCGTATGCCTTCAGGCTGTCCTGCAGGGGGGTAAGATCGGACTGGGTCAGCGCCTGCGAATACACCACGTTTTGCTGCTTTTCAACGTGGCCGAGCCGCTGATCGAGCGCGCTGACGCTTTTCAGGGAAATAAACGTCAGGCCGGCCACGGCCAGCGCCACCGCGACGCCGCCGTAAAGCGGCAGCCGGCGCAGGATCGCCGCGCCTTTGCGTGGCTTCTGCTGCGCTTCACCGGCGAAATCGTCTTCATCAAGGGCGTGATTGCTCATTTTGTCAGAAACCCTCCGCGCACGGGCTGGCCCTGAATCACCGGCAGTGGGGCGGTGCGCGGCGACAGCTGGGTGGCCGGAAGCTGATAGCCGGCGCGCAGGCTGTGGCACACCACGCGCTGCACGTCGTCCACCTCAAGCTGCCAGGCCGCGCCAGCCATCACCTGCAGCGCGGTGCGCAGGCGCATCGGTCCGAGCTGATACTGCACCGCCGGCAGCGGCTGACGGTACAGCACGCCGTTGGCCGGGCCGGTCTGACAGAGCGAGTAGCCGGACTGCTTCAGGGCATAGCGCATGGCGTCGGCGACCGTGGGCTGTACGGACGGGGGAATGCGGATGTCGATAATCTGGGAAAGCGGATCCTGCTGGGCCGCCTGCGGGTCGGTGCTGACCAGCAGATAGCGGTCGTATCGCACCACCTCCGGCGCGCGCCCGTAGGGGTCATCGGCCGGGGTCTGGACGTTGCGGGAGACGCTGACCGACGGCGTCGGCTGGGCGGGCGCGCGCTCCTGCAGCTTCTGGGGCGGCGCGGCGCATCCCGTCAGCAGCACGAAGGGCAGAACGGCGGCGAGGGCGTGTAGTTTCATCTGAAGATTCCTGTAGGTGACAGAACAGGCATCACTGTGCGGAACTCTTCAGCGGGCTTCCACGAACAACTCTTTTTCCGGATCCAAAAAAAACGCCGACCGGAGTCAGCGTTCAGGCAGGGCGCGTCAGGCGACCTGATGAGGAGGGTGCGTGATGTCACCGCGCCCCTGTATCAGCCCCTCAACGGAGATATCTTCGTCAAGGGCGTCCCAGTGTATGCCACGGGGAGAAAGTTCATAGTCGTTGCGCTGCTCGGGCGTGGCGTCAAGCAGCCGCGGAAACCAGGACAGCGGTACGCCAAGCGTGCGATCGTCCGTGAGTTCAATCCACATCGTGGAGTCATCGAACCGGACGTCTCTAGCTGAAATAGTCATTCCAGGCCTCCAGAAGTGTCGTTTTGTGTAGCTTCACCAGTATGAACAGCTCTTTCAGGGTCCGTGAGTCAAATCCGTCATTTCTTGCCAGCGCCACCACCGGATCAAGCCAGAACTTAGCTTCAGCGCCGGCTTTGGAAACGTGGATATGCGCGGGCTCAAGCGGATTGCCTTCGTTGGAATAGAAAAAGAACCGAAAACCGTTCAGCCGAAGTATGACAGGCATCGTCAGTAACCTTTATGGGATTATGGTGGAGATTACAGCGGCAGTCAAAACCCTGCAAACACCGTAAAACTGCCCGTGAAGGGGCAGATTTGGGAAGGTAAAATCAGAAAGAGTTGTCAGCGTAGGACGGCACCTGCTCTGAGCCACTTTGTGCCGGCAGCGCATCGCTGCGCTCCGGTTTGTAGACCATTTCCTGACCGATTTTAATCCAGTCAACCTTGATCAGTCGGGCCTTCAGGCTGACGCGGCTTTCGCCGGCGTGCTCACCGTTTTTCAGCTGAAAAATGTCGGTTGAGGGATTGCTCAGGGCAAACCCGATCAGCACCTTCTTGTCCTCATCAACCGCCTTCTGGCAGCGGTTAATCAGGCTGCTGGCTTCTTTGCCGGCAACCGTTACGTCAAAACGCACGTAGGAAGGGCTGTCGCTCGGGCCTGACAGCGCGTTGATCACGCAGCTGATGAAGGTGCCGGACTGCGCGTTAACCTGCCGGACGTTACTCAGGTAACCCAGGCCTTTTATGGTCAGGTTAAAGTAATCGTTGCGGCTGGCGGCGGACGTGGTGGTGGACTGCGCGTTGTTTACAGACATGATGTTATCTCCGGGGGTCAAAAAAAATCGACGGAGAAAACTTCAGCCCGGACGGGAGAAGTCTTCCCGTCGGGGAGTCAGATTCAGGTGAGTCTGACTGTCTGGTTGGTTGAATAAACCCTGATCGTCAGGCACCAGGTGCCATATGTTGACGATATCTGCTTCCAAAGGTGCGCAGATGTACCACATGTGTGCTCCCTTTCAGGCTACAGGAGCTTTCTGTTCAGCCACCCGAAGGCGATTCTCTCAGGCTGATGAATCATTGGTGGTCGTCAGAGACGACGGATAAGCCCTTTTATTTTTAGGCCGCGCGTTCGCAATGTCAACCGTCCACCTGTAAAACGCCCGGGGCTTTTGGCCCGCTGCTCCTGCGCTTCCCGGCGGCCCGGCGTTTTGTTTTGCGGTTGGCCTCACCAACGATTCCCTTGCATTCCGGGTACTGAACACAGCCCCAGAACGTGCCTTCTTTACCCGTTCGCTGACGCATTGCCTTGCCGCAGAGCGGACAGTCTGGCCCGACCGGCACCGTGACGTGAAAAGGCTGCGCGCGTCCCTTTTCAGTCAGATGCCGCGTCCACTGCGCCTGTTTTTGCATAAAGCTGTGCAGATCCGATTTCCCCTGCGCGATATCGTCCAGCGCCTGCTCCCAGAGCGCGGTCATGCCAGGGCTGGTCAGCGTCTCCGGCAGCGCGGCGATAAGCTCACGGGCCATCTGTGTGGAGTGAATGTGTTTTCCTTTTTTCTCCAGGTATCGGCGTTTGAACAGCGTTTCCAGCACGCCGCTGCGCGTGGCCTCCGTGCCCAGCCCGGCGTTTTCCCGCAGCACCTTTTTGAGCTGGGGATCGCTGACCAGGCTGGCCGCGTTTTTCATGGCCGCAATCAGCGTGCCCTCGGTCATGTGCGCGGGCGCTTTCGTAACGTTGTCCTTCACGGTCCCGCCCGTCACGCGGCACGCGTCGCCCTTGTCGAGGGGCGGCAGGCTGGCCGGCGCGTCCTCCCCGCCTTCCGCCTCCTCGTCGTCCTGCTGGCCGCCGAACAGCGCTTTCCAGCCCGGCGCCACGATAACGCGACCGCGCGTCCGGAACAGCTGGTTGCCCAGGTTAAACGTCGCCTCGGTGACGTCAGACTCCTGCAGCGGCAGAAACTGCGCCAGATAGTGCTGACGAATGAGCTGATAAACCTTCAGCTCGTCGGCGCTGAGGCGCGCCAGGTCAAATGCCTGGCGCGTGGGAATGATGGCGTGGTGCGCGGTGATTTTTTTATCGTTCCACACCCGGGACATAAAGGTTCTGTCCAGGCGTGACAGCACGGGTGCAACAGAAGGATCGGATGCCTGAACGGCCCGGAGAACGTCCGCCACCTCGTCCCGCATGGACAGCGGCAGGTAGCCGCAGTCGGTACGCGGATAGGTTGTCGCCTTGTGTGTTTCATAAAGCGCCTGCGCGATGGTCAGCACCTGGCTTGCCCCCATTCCCCACTTTCGGGAGCATACCTGCTGCAGCGTGCCGAGATCGAAGCACAGCGGCGCGGGCGTTTTTTCCCGCTTTTTCTCCGCGGTCAGAACGGTAGCCGATCCGGTTTTCTGGCAGAGCTGCAGCACGGCCTGGGCAATCGGCTGGTTGATGCAGCGTTTTTCCTCGTCGCAGTATTGTTCTGCGCCGACCCACTCGGCGTGAAAAGTAACGCCGTCTTTTTCCAGCTGCGCCCTGACCTGCCACCAGGGTTTGGAGGTGAAGTTCGCAATCTCATTGTCGCGGTTGACCACTATAGCGAGCGTCGGCGTCTGTACTCGCCCCACGGAAAACATCTCCGCAAGGCCGGCCTCGCCGGCCTTCAGGGTGTACAGGCGCGTCAGGTTCATCCCGATAAGCCAGTCGGCCTGCGCGCGGCCGATGCCCGCCTGATACAGCTTTTCAGTTTTCTCGCCGGGCAGCATGTTCTGCAGCGCCTGCCGGATGCTGCCCTCGTCCAGCGCGGACAGCCACAGCCGGCGAACGGCGCCGCGGTAGCCGCAGTACGTCATCAGCTCCCGGGCAATCACTTCGCCTTCGCGATCCGCGTCGGTGGCGATCACCACCTCGCGGGCTTCTTTCAGCAGCTTTTTAATCACGGCAAACTGATCGGCGGTTTCTTTCTTAACCACCATTTGCCAGCTTTCAGGGATCACCGGCAGCACGTTTGCCCGCCAGGGCCGCCCGAACTGTTCGCCGTAAGCCTCGGGCGTGGCCGTTTCCAGCAGATGTCCCACCGCCCAGGTGACGGTGACGTTCTCACCTGAGATATATCCCTGCCCGCGCTGGCTGACGCCCAGCACTCTGGCGATATCCTTTGCCTGTGACGGTTTTTCACAAAGATAAAGCTGCACAGCTGACCTCCCGGATTAACGGACCTTGCCAGCGGCAACCTGCTGGATTCGCGTGATTAAGTTATCAAATGAGCTGCCTGACAAATGTTCCGGATAGGGCGATTTATACGTCACATAAACGCGGCTGCCTGCACCATTCTTTTCGATTTCAATATCAAGATGATCATGTTTGCCGCGATCGTTTCCCATCTTGTAATAACTACCCGGAGAGGCTTCCCAGACGGGGTTCCTTTCGGCAATAGCTGATGCACTCCACTCACTGTTTCGATCGCGAGTACGGATACGTTCCAGCTCTTCCGTGGAAATAAATTTGTAGTAGCGTTTGAGCCTGGCGGCGGCAGTATCAACATCAACCGGCACCTGGAATTCACGATCGGCATTTGCCGTGGAAGGCTGCGCTGCAGGAGAGAGAATAGGCATTCCGTTGCTGGCTACGCCGGGTGTTGAACCGGCTGAATCACTGCCACGCAGGGTTTTACTGACGCTGAAGGCGGTATCGCTGATGTTCTTGTTTATGGCGGCCAGATCGGTGCCTGCACAGCCGGTCAGAAGTGCGCAGACAGCGCCGGTGATCAGTATTTTTTTCATGTCAGACTTTCTCAGCAGGGGTTGTCAGAAGTGGGGAAAAAGAGGATCGCTTTTCACCGGAGAGGATGGCCGGATCAATTTCGCCAAGCTTTTCAGTGGCGGCCATGCCCCGGGCAGTGTTATTGCGGATATCGTCATAGGTTACCGGCACGGTTTTATATCCCTGAATGACGCCGTAGACCTGACGCACGGCGTGACCACCAGCATTCAGATACTGGTCACGTTCTGACAGGGAAATCAGCCCGTAGTGAAATGCCTGGAAAACCTTGAGGGCCAGCTGGTCAAAATGCACCAGAAGCCAGACGCAGCGGTAGCCAAGAGGTGACCGGCTAAAGACTTCCAGATTCAGGGGCTCAACGGATGAGACCTCAGACAGATTGATACCTGCCGGGATCGCCGTAAGTACGTGCTCCATCTTTAGTACTGCTTCCTGTACACGTGCTGTGGCGGATTTCAACGTATCCTCAAGACGTACCAGAACCTGATCGGCATAGGGATTACCGGCGGCGGAGTCGCGGCCGGCTATGCCAGCGCGCGAAATCGCCTGCGGCATGCAGATAATTTCCGGCCTTTTTCTACCCTGGGTCTGTGCTTCATCCCGGCGCCGGCCTTCCCACAGGCGGATGGCATAGTGTGAATGCAGGTCGATGGAAAGTGAGGACTGCAGGGCTCCCGAGCGGCGTGGTGCGGCCTGAGGCGTGGTTTGTTCGGCCATAGCTGTCTCCTGATAGGCAAAGGCATCGATTATGCTGAAGGGGCATCCTCATTCCTGAGGACCAGTTGAACAATTCAAAATCAGTTTTCGGAAATCGAAAATTTCCCGGCAACAGGTATTGCGGGTCGCAAAAAAGCTTATTTTTCGTACTTTGTTGCAGCCTGCAACACCGCTCACTTTTCGTACTTTGTTGCAGCCTGCAACACTGAGCGTTTTACGAACCGCTGCAGAAATTGACTTAGTCATTGTCAGCCCGGTCAGAATGAATGCGAGATCGTACACGCTGAATAATATCCCGCACGCGGGCGTCATCAGGTACTTGCTGGCGTGAAGGGGGTCCGGCAGGGACTGCCCGGTGCTCAGGTCGTGCAGGAACGGGTTTGGCAATGGATTCCCTCTGGGGCTGGTAAAGCTCGCCTTTTCGGGCTTTCTTGAGCACGGTCAGCATCCACCCCACCGGATTTTGCAGGCTGCCTTCTTTCATGGCCCTGGCGAGGTTTTGTAACACCAGTTGAGCCTGCTCTGGCTGCAGTGCCTGAAGCTGTTCGCTCAGCATCTTAAGGTCCTGCTCACTCAACAGGCTGGCAAACTTTTCCGGCAGAACAGATACGCGCTCTACGTATGTATTTTTAGTATTGTTATTAACAATACGTACGTAACCGTTCGGTTCCCGAACTCTGTTGTTTTCAGGGGCTTTCTCACCCGGTTCGGAATCCGAATTCGGTAATATTTCCGGGCTATTTTCACTGAGTTCGGATTCCGAACCCGGATGCTTTACCTGCACACGCTTTTTCATCTCGGCAGGATCCTGAACCGAACCCAAACGACTTTCGATAGCAGCCAGATGACTGCGATGATGACGCATGGTGGGATCAAGGCAGACATCGTTGATGATGGCTTTTGCCGTCTGGCTTATCGTCTTGTTACTGCTAAAACACGCTTCAGCTACCGTCTGAAGCCAGCGAGGATCCAGTAACTCTGCATCGGCGAACGTCAGCGGCTCGTCATGTTGCGCATAAATGTTGCCTCTTATGCGTCCCTTATCATCACGGATGCGCTTACACAGGCTCAGCCAGCCAGTAATGCGCAGCATAAGCAGTACCCGACTGATGGTCTCTCTGGATGCTTTACCTTTGCCCGGCGTTGCCAGCTGAAGCTGCAGATCGTCATAAGAAGGAAATACCGCGCCGTCGTTATGCTGGGCGTGCAGGCGAATAATTATCCAGGCCATTTTATCGAGCGGAGATAGTCGGGTATCCAGCAACAGCCGCCGGGGCAGCGCATCATGCACGTTACCCATGAACAGCAGTCCGCCACGCGCAAAGTTACTTTGCTCTCCCGAGTCGCGCGCCAGCAGGCGTTCGTTCATTTTCTCAACAGCATGGTTAATCAGGCTGTCATCCGGAAGCTTCATTGCTCTCTCTTATATGGATCGTGGTTATGAAAAGCGCTTAGCGTTATGCATCGGGTAGCACAACATTAAGCACTCTCAAGCAGAGGTTAAGTGGCAGTTGGCCATGATTGAAACACCGGGCGGTTCCGGTGGCTTTTCTGCAGACAGCGGCTGAGACAACAGCTGGCGCTTTTAAAATCAGGGTGATGTCATTCAGCTTCATGGTGCATCTCTTCTACTGACTACTTTGATTATTCATGCCCGCTCTGCCTGAAGCTGCGGGCAGGCTCTTATGCCATCTTCCTGCTTGCAGCAGTCAGTCGGTCACTTTCCCATTTACGGATCGCATTCCAGACAGCGGTCAGCGGAATATTCATTTCCTCGGCCGCAAGCAGCATGATCTCCAGACCCTCTTCCGTATCACAGGAAACGGCATTGCCATTCTTGACCCAAATTGACCAGAGTCGGGCGCTCTCTTCATCGGAAATCACCGTTCCACGACCAGCACGTACTTTTATGCCGGCAATACGGCGGCGAGTGGCAACTTCGCTACTTGGCAGGCCAAAAAAATGTGAAAGCAGAGCAATGGAACCACCCAGCGCCAGGGCACGATCCAGCCGTTGAAGGCGAGTCTGTTCCGCACGCGCCTGATTCAACAATCGACTGAGGTTTTCATGGTTAATCTGAAACGACAGCACCGAAACCTCACTGTTGGAGATGTAGTGAATGTCCTCGATGGTCATGTCCTTAAGTGCGGCAACCTCTTCTCCGGTCAGCCCCATTTTGTCGCAGCGCCGAATAAAGCCGTTTTTAAGCTCCATAACCAGATCGAGCAGGAAACCGTTAGCAGCGCGGGATAAGTTAGTGTTCATTGTTCAGCTCTTCAGTTGGTAAAGCAGAAGATGGCGCAGCGGCCTGGCGCTGCAGTTCACGAAGACGACGAAGCACCCTGACCAGGCGAAACAGCGTCAGGGTCATATCGTCATTTAATAAAGGGGTATGGGATTGTGATGACCCGATCAGCAAATTCACTGTGCGGCCCATGTCCAGCGTCTCTACGTCGCTGCCAGCCAGCGCAGACAACAGCAGCGCAACTGGATGTGAACCTTCAGCAGAGACCAGACGATAGCCGGGTGCAGTTTCGTCTTCACAGGCGGGCTCAAAATATTCAGCACAATCCAGCGCCTCGCTGATCTCCCAGCACAGGCGGTAAGCCATGCTCTGCAGATGTTCGATGTCATCCTGAAGCGCATTGATCTGCCATAGAGATGCCTCAGTTTCGTTCATTTCACCAGGTAGAGCTGGTGGCCGTGATTCCGCAGCGGCAGGCTTTGTGCGGCTTTTTGAACCAGCAGGTTCTGCATTCAGATCCGAAGAAGGTTCATCTGTAAAATCATCAGCTGGGCCACAGACTTCAGGAGGTGTTTTTTCGGCGACAATCTGCGGTTTATCACCCTTCCCGGCATCCGCAGCAGGAAAGTCGATGTCGGTTTCTACATCGCCAGCCGTTACTTCAACTTGTGGTATATCAAACCCGGCAGGACACGCAGGTATACTCTGCTCAAGGTCCTCCCGCTGTAGCCTCGGTTTTCTGGCATCCCGTAACTCCAGCAGCCAGCGATCATAGTCCATGTCGTCATCCGGCAATGCTTCAGTCAGATCACCAATAAACTCATCGATGAACATCTCCTGGGACCAGCTTTCCGGATCGTCAAATTTCTGACAGCAGCCGCCGAATACCTCTGCGAAAGTTTTAACCGTCTCAATGCCTTTGTTAAGGCAGCAGCTGTCCCAGACTTTCTCGGCACTATGCCGGAGCGACAGAAGCTGGCTGATACTCTCCCTTTTAAAACCGGACATCAGCAGCGTCGGCATCCACGGATAGAGATGCTCAAGCGTGTCCTCCATACGGCTAATCGAGGAGTAGTGAACCGGCAGTCCCTGCTTTGCCAGAATCGCTGACAGCTCACGCAGTGAGACCTTTTTGCCAGATTCTTCCTCATGGATTTTTCGAGCCTGCTGCACGCCTAGCGCTTTTTCAATAAAAGACAGTGAGCCACGCCCTTCATTTTCTGCCAGATGGCCAACCAGACAGTTCAGTCTGCCTGGCCAGGGCTTTACGGCGCATGTGATTTCATAGAACCGGCTTTCACCCGTTTCCTCCCAGAGTTCTTTAAGGATGGCGTATCGGGTATTTCCTCCATCGCTGAACGTCCAGATTCCTTCAGGCAGCCTGGGATCACGCGTTACAACAGGTACCGATGCGAGTCCGCGGGCACGGATAGATGCCTTGATATAGTCAAAGCATGGATTACGCGTCGTCCGCGGGTTATCAGGATTAGGTCGTAGCTGATCCAGCGTAAAAGCTTGAGTAAGGGTGCCTTGTTCGACTGCAACCGGGATATCAGAGGCGATTTTGCTCATCGCGATGATTTCCTGTAGTCATAGCCAAGGTCATAACTGCCTTCCGGATATTCAGAGAACAACGTGTATTTACCGTCAAACTGCACTTTTAGCGTGCCGGTAGGCCCCTGACGCTGTTTGCTGATGATGATCTCTGCCTGGCCTGGATGATGGGTTTCCGCGTTATAAACCTCGTCCCTGTAGATAAAGCTAATCAGGTCAGCATCCTGCTCAAGCGCACCGGAATCACGCAGATCGCCATTATTAGGGCGTTTATCCGCGCGTTGTTCGACCTGACGATTAAGCTGGGAGAGCGCGAGTACCGGGCAGCCGAGTTCTTTGCCCAATGCCTTAAGAGAACGCGAAATCTCGGCGATTTCCTGCGTGCGGTTCTCCATGCCAGGGCAACGTACCAGCTGCAGATAATCGATCATGATGAGTGAAGGCTGCCCGTACTTACGGATATAACGACGCGCACGGGTACGGAGCGTTGCCGGGGTCTGGGCGCTGTTATCATCAATGATGAGGCGATTGCGCCACTCGGCCAGTTCATGCGCCCCTTTACTGATGAGATCCCATTCTGTGTCCCCAAGATCGCCACTGCGCAGACGACTAAGCTCAACCCGGCTTCGCATGGAAAGCAGCCGCATCATCAGCTGTTCGGTGGGCATTTCAATACTGAAGATAAAAACGCTTTTTTGCGGACGGCCCAGCAATGCGCCAATGCACCAGCTCAGCGCCATAGAGGTTTTACCCATTGATGGCCTGGCAGCCAGCAAAATCAGATCGCCTGGCTGAAGCCCACAGGACATGTAATCGAGCGCGGCCATGCCGGTCGGCGTGCCGGTTATAAAATTGTCTGATGCCGTGGCTGACTCAAGTTTGCTGAGCAGTAAGTCCAGCGCTTCCGTTACTTCGATCTCTTTCGCACTTTGAATAACGCCCTGTTCGCTGAGTTTAAAGAGGGCATTTTCAGCATGCTCTGCAACCTCAGGCGCACTGAGCCGGTGACGGTGAACATCGGCCAGGATAGCGTTTCCTACCACCAGCAGCTCCCGCAAACGGCTTTTCTCAACCATAACGGCGGCATAGGCCATAACATTGGCAGCAGACGGCGTATTTTTTGACAACTCAGCGAGATAGGCAAAGCCCCCGCAGCGATCAATATCGCCACTGGACTCCAGTTTTTCACTGAGTGTAATCAGATCAAAAGGCTGAGATAAAGTGGCCAATGAAGACATGGCCATGTAGATAGCACGGTGGCCAGCAATGAAAAAATCATCTTTCTTCAGCAGCAGATTGACGTCATCCCACCGGTCGTTATCAAGCATCAGCGCACCCAGCACGCATTGCTCTGCTTCGGTCGAACAGGGTATGTCAGTGGCTTTTTCAGGCATGAGGAATTCCCTCCACGGTCAAGTGGATAACATTGATAAGGGGATGTTTTACTTGGTTGAACGAGCCGTTATTTCGTCGAGATAGATATCCAGATAACGGTCTATCAAGCCTTGTACGATCCTGGCTGCAGTGACTACCCTGCCTGATTCTGTACTGACTCTGATTGCCGAAAGCTCAGCTTTCATGCGCCTTTCTGGCCCTATATAGACCAACGGGGCAGGCTTTTTAACATCGTTTAGGGAGGGCATCACGACCGACTCCTGGTTAAGTTTTATTGAGGAATTCTCCTTAACGGAAATTCCGGATGAAAACGACCTGAGTCCCTGAGAATTGTTCAAAAGCGCTGGTATTACGCCAGAGCCAGCCCTTACCCAGACATGGCTGTGTTAAGGAAGGGCGTTTTTATGATAATGTTTAGCAATGAACTTATTTAATCATTAAATATTAACATTACTGATGTGATAAACGCAATTATTTTGCGTTGAACGATATTTTTTAACGTTCAGGGCCGTAACTTTTCCTTTAGAATCATCAGATTAATTTGCCTTAAGGTGCGGTCATGTTAGATACGATTGGGAAGCGGCTGAAATGCTGCAGAGCAGCAACGGGTACCTCACCGCAGGAAGTTGTTGCTTACGTACATGAAAAAAAGATGGACCTGTCCTATACCTCCTACACACGATGGGAAGCAGGAAGCGCCTTTCCTACCAAAAAAATTGAAGTGCTGAAGATAGTGGCTGACTTCTTCAACAAAAATGGGCTGCGCGTCGAAACGAACTGGATCCTGACAGGCGAAGGTTTCCCGCCTCAATTTACTGAATACACCACCCTCGACGAAGACACGCTTTTTATCCTTGCCAGCAGGCAGATTCCTGACGTTGAACTGATTCAGATTGGCGGCGTATACGGCGAGCCTTACGTCAATTTCGGAGAGTTCTGTATTGTTTCTAACGAGAGAACTATCGACCCTAATAACGGCAAGCTATGTTACATCAGACACGCTGATGGCATAAAAATAGGGGTTGTCTTAGTTTTGGATGAAGATACCGTTCAAATTCAGGGCAAGGAAATTACAATTATAAAAAAAGAAAAGATTGTAGAGTGCCGGAGAATAAAGTGGATTCAAAAGAAATAAAAATTGATTTTCATCGCTGTAGTAACGAGGTGATCAATTTTTTAGACAAGTTTGATAAGACAACGTACGTCTCGACGCTGCTTGTTGAAAATAATGTTATTTCAGCGCACCAGAGTAATGGTTATGCAGACTGGGATAATAAGTTCTATTACGAAGGTAAGTACAAAGATAGCCTGCTGATAAAAATAGGCATCGAGTTAACCAAGATAGGCAAGGGTGACGTCAGTACCGTTATATGGGATGAAGCCCTCAAAATTGACAGAGACAATGTCATCGATAAGCAGCGTCGCGAGCACAATATTTATCATGGCATTAGTTTTATCTATGGCATCGAAGACAATATGAGCATGGCGCTCAATGTCTGTACTGGAGAAGACACATCGCAGAAGGAGTTCGAAAACCTGATGCTCCCCATGCGCTTTGCACTTCTGAATTACTTTAAGGACCTGTAATGTTTACTAAAACCTATTCCGTAGATGAAAAACACGTAGATTTTCAAGGCGTTGTTGATGGCCTTTACTACCCGTTCTACATGGAATGGACCCGCCATGCATTTATGAAAGAATCCCTCGGACTGGACCTTGAGCAAGAGTTTAACGAAGGTCGTGTTCACATGATTCTGGAGTACACACTGCGCTTTAAGAAGAGCCTGCAGAAAGGTGACGAAATGCAGGTAACCTGTACGCTGGCAGCAAATGAAAAGCGCAATCGCGTTAACTTTGTGCAGCAGATTCTGGTAAACAATACGGTTTATGCTGAGGCAACGTTCGTTGCGACATGCCTGACCAACGGCAGACCATCAATTCCTGATGCGGTGCGCGAAGCTATCGAAGCATAACAAATAAGGGAATCCAGCTGGATTCCCTTATTTTATTCATTTATGGATATAAACTTACTGTCTGCTCTCAAGTTCATTTCAGGCGGGATAATTTTGACAGCCTTTATCATATACCCACTCTTTTTTTGGAACTTGCCCTCAAATTTATCATTCTGATAAATTTTTGCTTTAAAGAAGCGATTATCATTTCTGGTATGTAAGATTTTCATCTTCTCCAGTGATAACTGTACTGCTTTTTTATCAACGTGCTCATCACACTTATCGATGTACTTAAATATGGTCCCGGGTAATGATATAAAAATAAAACCGCTGATGAGATGGAGCAGGCTATCCGGCTGATTAATTGTCAGCTCTTCTGAAAGCAGCGCACCTGAGACCCATTTTATAAATTTCTCCCCGTGCGTTGCTCCCTGAGGTTCATGCGTGGATAGCGGTAAGGGTAGCTCGCACGATTCTGCTCTTTCTCTTTCCTGAACTGCAACGCTATTCACAAGCTGATTAGATGTTCCATCCTGAATGGCGCACTGCTCATTTGTCCCAGCTGCAGAGGCCAGCTTTAGGGCTGTTTCTGGTTCGTTGAGCTCTGGCATCAACACTTCATTATTCATATCCAACGGTTCAGATACGCTCACGTCCGTTGGTACCGTTTCGTCATCTTCAGACAATAACGGATCCACTGCACTGAACAACCCAAGAAGAACATCAGTGTCGTTATTGTGTTGAGTAGCTGAGCCAGATTTAGAGGCCTCAGTTTTGTTATACAGGGCCCCGTTTTGTGAAGATGCGGAGATCAGGCCTAAAACCTCATCTGTAGTTGCGGCAGTATTCTGAGTTGTGGAGGCATTTAACAGACTGGAGAGTTCTTCTTTCGGCGTATCCATAGAGGAAGCAGGAATAGCCACGTTACCGGCAGTCTGCATTACAGAGCATGGTTCAGCGGGATTTAATGATGTCTTCTGAGGTGAATTGACCAGCTCACGTGCCTTAAGCAGAATCTCATTGATAGCGGGCATGGCCGTGAAATCATGATAAATGAAAGAAGCCAGCACACGCCATGCTTCAGGATTTGCGGCAAGCCATGCATATCCTTCTTGCGGCAGAAGCCGTGATGCCATAAGCCCGGCTGAAGCACTTCCATTATTGCCGTCTTGACTGCCCACAACCTTAAATCGATAAGGCGAGTCTGGCCCTATCACGCCCGGCAGCCACTGTCGGCCATCAAGTAGCTCACCCATATATCGATTAAGAAGCGGAAGAGGACTGAACAGCGCCGACCAGAAAATAACGGCATTCCACAATGAGTTTTGAGCTGATTGCTCCTCTGGCGGCGCACCAGGAGGGAACATATACCCTTTGGCCAGTCTTACGCTGTAAGCACAGTATTTTAGGGTGAGATCAATATATCCCCCTTCCCGGCTCCACTCACCTTGAGATGCAGCCGGCACGTTCTGCACGGCGCTGGCGAGATCTTTGAGAGGCGCCAGATAAAGCTTTGCGTACACATCTTCAGGAAGTGAGCTGTTGTCCCAGATTTGCCGCAGCATTTTTTTCCGGTGTGGTAATGACAGGAGATCAGCGGCTGACAGCGGCAGGAAATAGCCTTCAGGCGGATTTTTGGATGCGCCAGCGGCGGCGATATTTTTATCTAAAAACAGGTTTTTGAGTCGGTTAAACATGCGGGTCTCCCGAGAATTCAGGAGGTAGTCTGCCTTGAGCAGGCTCAACGACAAGGTCTAATTAAACAGGGGATTGATGAAATTTACGCTTCAGCAAAGAGGAGGCACCGGAGCGGTGCGGGTGCAGAACAGCAACCTCTCATTGATGTCATTCCGCCCGCCCGGTGCAACATTAGTATGCCGGGGTGCCTTCGCTATCACAATTCAGATTGTTTGATTACCAGTTTAGAGCCAGATCGGTCCGCTTAGTGCCAGAAGCGGACGTTGTTATAAATGGCAGGGTTTCAAACGCCAGAACGTTTATTTTATCTTACAGCACCTCGATTACCTCAAATTCTTCTGCGATCAGCTCCATATCGTCAGAAAAATGTCCCGTACAGGTGAAAAATCTCTGATGCTCTTTCTGCCAGTACTCAAGGCTTAAATCGCCTTCACCTTCTTTGCGGGCAAACTCCTCGGTAACATCACAAAAACGCACCAGTCGCATTGAAACCAGTCTGGTTACGCAGGCTGGGACGTTCTGGCCATCAAGGATGATGTTATAGCTCCCAATCTTAGGGGCAGGCTCTTCCTGCTGGTAAGACGTAAGCGATCCGCAGGAGGCCGTTTTGATCCCTTTTTTAATCAGGTCAGCAAGCTTGCTAGCCAGTTCCGGACTGTCACCCATTTGCCAGGCATCTGCGCCTGGATACTTTAATTTTAATACCTCAACTGTAGCCATTAACAGCCCTTTTTAATCGTCGATGACAAATGCCATACAGAGTTTTAACATGAACTTTCCGGACATTAACATTGATGCTTTCCCTCTGCTACTTTGTCCGCTTTTCGCTTAAAGCGAACCTTGAACACTCAGTGTATGTTCTGTGCCGAAAGCGGAGATTTACCGGTATTTCAAAATGATTTCTGCACCAGTCAGACATGGCTGATTTCCTCCCAGATAAAAAAAGAGGGCATCATCTCGTGAAGAATGATGCCCTCACGGGATGGCAGCGCGCGAAGTGAGCGCTACCGGGTTGGTTAATTAAGCAGCCTGGGCCGCTTTTTCAGATGACAGCAGTAAAAAATCTGACGCTTCTCTCGCGTGCCGGCAGGCACGAAAAAGGGCTTTTTTGTCCTCCTTCAGCACCTTCAGCCAGGAGTCGATATAGCTTTCGTGCTGAACCTCGCCATAAACGCCAAGCTGAGCGCAGAGAAAAGCGCTGCCCATTTCGGCTATCAGCTCCTCAAATGCATAAACCGGATCGCCAAACTTTCTGGAGGATTGGGTTATGCCTTCGCGGCTGAGTCGCTTTTCATGGCCTGATGCATGCACCATCTCATGCAGCAGCGTGGACCAGTAATCGGCCTCGGTGAAAAATTGCTTCGCCTCCGGCATCACAATTCTGTCGGTGGCCGGGCTGTAGTAGGCGCGATCCTGTAAACGAATGCTGATAGCCACGCCTGCGGCATCGAGCAGTTCCAGTATCCGCTGCTCGGTCGGCCAGTGAAGCCTGCCCTGCTCATCTTCATCAGGTGAGGCGTGCGGTATATCAACAGCTGATTCGGGCAATCCGTCACACTGATCGACGTTAAACAGGAAGTTGGGCTTTATCATCACCCGCGACTCCATCAGCGGATTACCTTCGACGTCGAAACGCGGGTTTCCGCTGAGGTCTTCAGCCTGTTTTTCAAAAGGCTTGAAAATAACGGCCTGTGCGCAGGTTTCACCCTTACGAACCTGTCCGCCCATGTCCTGAGCCTGTTTGTACGTTACCCAGCGATCCGTTTTGTACCCCTTCTCTTCGGCCTCAAGCCAGAGAAGCAGAATGTTAACACCGCAGTAGGCGCGCCCCGTTGATGCATTGACCGGCAGCGGGCCCGCGGCGGCGTACTTCTGTGTCGTGCGCCACGGTTTTTTCCATGGCGCGACGCCTTTTTCAAGCGCCTCCACAATGCGATCTGTCACCTTCTGATAAAGATCGACGGTTTCAGTTTTCTTTGCGCGACGGGCCTTGGTTGGTTTCTTCACGGGATATTCCTTACAGTAAAAAAAGGGCGTATCCCTTCCCCTTTGGGCGAGAAATACGCCCAGGGGGTCAGTTGGTTAAACGACGGTAAGAACTGAACCGTGGGTTTTCAGGGTTTTAACGAGTTTCTCCAGAGCGTTTCTGGCATGGGAAAAATCAAGCTCATCGCTATATCTGGCTCGTTTACATCCGATAAATGCCGCCTCTTCAATCAAATTTGAGGCAGAAACATACCAGCGCGCACGCTCTCCGTTGTCATAACTCGCGGGGAAATGCACCATTCGCATCCGGTCGAGCCGCTCGGTGAACTGACGCAGCTTTGCCACGCTCAGCCAGTGAACGGGACCACGAAGAAGGCGAAAGGCTTCACGCGTGCCAGGCACGACTACGCGCTCCTCACTGCCGAGCTCGCTGAAGAATTCAGCGCCGCCCGTATCAAGCGCATGCGCTGAATAGCCATCCCCAAAGTGCATTTCAGCCAGCACGCTGGGATCGGTGCTGCCTCCCCTGAACCCTGCCGGATAAATGCGTGTAAGTCGCGGAAAAAGCCTGCCCGGATCTAACCGCCGGAATTCAAGATAAACGCCTTCCTGCGGACAGATAATGAGCGTGACGGACATAGCCTGATGGCCAGTTTCCCTGAACAGCTGTGCGAGCTGCGTATTGTCAAAATTAAGCATGAGATCGCCTTACAGGATTGAAGGGATCTCATCCCGGCGGGATAAAATCCCTTCGGGGTTTAATGGTTGAGTTTTCGGGCCGGAAGTGCCTGCTACAGTGAACATCTTAGGCCGTAAAGCCTGTATTCAAATTCATTGATAAGCAGCCACTCCTGCGTTGTCACGACGCGTTCGGCTCCGGACGTCATCGCCAGCATGAGCTCATCGGCGGTGCCGTTGAACACGTTGTCGTCCCTGAAGGACGCCGGTGATGACAGGTTAAGCGTCGCGTCATGACGGCACAGCCAGCGAACCGGTAAGGACCAGCTGGCGACACCGGCAGAAGACGTAATCTCAAAGCAGCCTTCGCAATGGTTATAAAGCAGAACCAGCGCGAGACGGATGAAAAGGTCAACTGGCTGGCCGTGGGGGGCGATAACATCCAGTTTGCCGTCGGTACTGTCGGATCGGGAACGTGTTATCAGCACGCTCTGGTCGGTAAAATCACCTCCATTCATGCCGGAGAAAAGAAACATTTCCGGATCCGGGAAAAGCTCCGATGACCGTTCCATGCGCAGTCCGTTAACGGGATTGCAGGGACGAAGATTCACGGGCAGCTGCCAGAAAACCCCGGTGATCGCCAGGACAAACGTGGCCCACCGTTCAGGCGGGACGGTCGCCTTTTGGGTGACGGTATAATTAACATCTGCAGTACATGCGGGGAGTGAAAGGGGCGTCATAAATCCTCCTGAAAAATTTGGGGGATCAACGCCCGTGAGGGAGTTAAATCCCCCAAAGGGTTAGATGTGGTGTCTGAAATCAGATTGCAGCTTCTGAGGTTTCGCAGTCGGGCTCAGCAAGATAAAGCTGCGCATGATGCCTGCCTACATCAGTGCCATAATCCCAGGTCCACGGGCAGATCTCTTTACCAAGGGTAGTGAGGCCGGCCAGCATGTCGGTAAAGGTTGAAGATGAAAAACGTCCGCAGGTAGTTGCATAGGCAAGATTGCTGGCAACCCCCTCAAGTGCGTCATCGATGGTGTACGGATGCTTAAACTGCTGCAGCTCCGGCAGATGAAGATTCTGGCGGGCCTTCAGGTACATAAGCTCACCCTCAAGCATGGACAGGACGTGCATATCCCCGATCAGGCCTTCAGATGATTCGTTAACTTCAGTTGTCATATACATCGTTAAATTCTCCAAAAAAGTGGGAAGGCTGCCTGCGGGAATTGTTCCCGGGGCAGGTCAGGTTAAAAATGGTCATACTCGCCGTATTGATCTGCCCGAAAATCAAACTTTGCACTCTCAGCCGCAAACTCATAAAGCGCGGGTTCTGTGGTTATCCCCAGATTTACGACCGCTTCCACAAGAGCCGTACACCGTGTATCGGCATAGCGTCCTGCGGCAAGCCCGTAATGGAGCCTGTGTATGACGCTGAAGATGCTTTCTTCTACGTCAGTAAGCTCCGCTGGAGAAGAGCGTTCGGTTCCTGTGCTCAGGCGAACGTTGGCCCGGGCAATAAGCAGATCACCTTCCAGAAGAGCAAGATGCTGTAAATCACTGATCACGTTGTTCATCAATTTATCTCCCTGTCTCTTACTGATACGCATAACGCAAAGTTGCCATCTGGTTAGCCAGTTTCAGTGCGAAACGGCGTGCCTGACTGCGGGTGCGAAACTGTTCAGAAGGGCTGTTAAGGGATCCAAACCGGTGATTACCGTGAAAGGTGCCGGAACGGGTAAGAATGCCTGCGGTCCACTTTCCTGACGGAAGCTGATGCAGCTGTATCCGGAAACTGAGGTTTCCTGAACGATTGGTTAGCCAGCAGTTTTCATCCTGTTGGTCGCTGAAACGCTTAACGACGGCGGACAGTTTTATGCTGCAGGCAGAGATAAATTTTTCGGGGGAAAATGTGTGTGAAAGAGGCAGGCTAATCATGGCGTTTCTCCTGTAAAAACGGGAAACACCTGCCCTGTCGGGAAAGATGTTTCCCGGGGGGATCCGCTAAGCGGATGGATGGTTAAGAAGGTAATCAGTCCTGGCGTGTTAACACGGTAAGTGTCGCCAGTGCTGACGTTGCCATTTGCGCCGTTTTACGGGCCGCTCTGAACGTATGAAACTCACCGTGACGGCTATGCACAAACGCTTCCGACGGCTGTCCGTCGATCATCTTACGAACCATAACAATGGCGTGGTAGCGACGATCGTCAAACCAGACGCGGGAGCGGTATTCATGCAGGCCGGAGGGTGAGGCAAGCCAGGGCGTTCTTCTGATGGCAGCTTTGAGTCGGGGACAGCCTGAAACAACGCGTGTTGCGGCAGAACGGGCCAGATCAAAGGGTTTACTGAGCTCAGAAAGAAACGAACGGATAAGTGACATGATTTCTCCTGAAAACGGGAGAAACATGTGCCCGATCGGGAATGTTTCCCCGAAGGACGTAAGGCCGAAGCCGGACAGTTAAGAAACCTCGATCGTCACGCACCAAGAGCGAAAACTGACGATATCTGCTTCCAGAGGTGAGCAGATGTACCACACTTTACGTGTACTTCCTTTCAGGCTTGGGAAGTGTTCTTTTGCAGCTACCCGAAGGCGGTCATCTCAAGCTACATGACCATTGGTGGTTGTCCGAAGACAACGTAAGAAACAGGTTAATAATAGCGTTTACTGTCGCTTTTTTTCAAGGAAATATTATTCATAATTAATCATGCGATTATAAACGCGGGCAACATAGGCACCCCGCCCGTCGCCATGCCCGAGATCCATTGATACAAGCGCCTCGGCTTCCTTACGGCTCATTCCATTTTCAATATGAAAATTAACGGCGTCGCGGGAATATGCATATCGCAGGCTGTGGGGTGCATTAACGCCTGTCATACCATTTTCTCTCAAAACGTTATGAAAGCGATCAAGCGACTGGTGAAGAGTGGGCTTATTAATCAGCTTTCCGTTATTTTCGTCCGCGTAAGAAATAGCCTGATTCAATAATTGCATGACTTTTTCCCGTTCAAATATTGTAACGTCCCTTGCCCTTCCACCTTTCGATCCAAAAACAACGCTGATTTTATTTTTACCGGCAGCTAAAGTTTGCTTCCATGTCTTCAAAGATTTTGCTGACTGGACAACCTCTTCTGCACGAAGACCTATATATCTTGCAAGCTGAATACCGATTGCTACCCCTTCATCTTTAAGCGAGACTGCAGCGACGACTTCGGCCAGCCTTTCATCAGTAATTGCGATTTTTTTGCCCTCCCTGCTCGCCCCTGATATTTTAAGCGCCTCGTTGCTTAATTTTTCATGAGAGGGATCGGCAAGAATATTCTTTCCTCCCTGTGAAAGCACTGAACGAATAGCGGCCATTTCATTTTGCAGCGTCCGGGAAGAGATGTTTTCTTCCTGACGGCTTCTTATATAATTTTCGATGTGTTTTGTTTTAATATGACTGACGTCCCGAATCTGAATATTAAGGGTTGCCAGTCGTTCCGAGAAGCGGCTGGCAATCTTTGAACGGTCGGAGACTGTTTTAAAACTTCCTCCGCCTTGGCGTGCCAGCGTCACGAGTTGTTTACTTAATTTTTTAGACATATCCACCTCTGCCAGAATCCAGAACATTCAGCACACGCGTACTGATCGTTCTGTCACTCTGCGCACTTACATCTCTTCCCCGACGGCATGGTTGCCTTTGCGCTTCCTGCGGCTCAACTGGTATCTGTGCATCGGGGCGGCGAAATGTTGAGTTCTTGCGAGGCTTCCCCAAGTCTCTGACCTGTTTGCGGCTTGCGCCGTGCTGACATTAGTCAGTCTGCCTCCGTACACCAGTTTCCTGATGTCGCCATCGATACCGAGTCGATCATTCTCCTTTTAATTAAACGCCCCTGACGTTTCGTTCGTCAGTGCCGCGTTGAGGTTGATAAATAGCCAGAGTTGTTCTGAAACACGTACTACGTGCACGTCAGATTGTACCGGCCCGTTGAAAACCGCACTGTACGTGGGTTTGGACGTTATGCGCTGCGCGCGTCACTTTGTTCTCGTTTCACTCGAACCAAAGTGACGCCGCGCAGCTTCATGCTCCTGATGCGTCTTCCGCAAGCGCCCAAATGTTCCAAATGGGCTTATGCGTCATAGCAAAAGTCGGATGCAGCTCAGGGCGTATCCCTGAAAAGCTTCATAACGGAAGTGTGCGAAGCAGCATAAGCTATGCCGTTCGTGAGGTGCCTGGCGTGTGTAAAAGCCGTGGCTGAGATGTGTATATGAACCTTCATCGTCGCGTCATAGGTGCGCTTTTAAAGACGATATCTGCTTCCAAAGGTGAGCCGATTTACCACGCTTTTGCGTTCTCCCTTTCAGGCTGCGGGAGTGTTTTTGCAGCTACCCGAAGGCGATCCTCTCAAGGTACCGGACCATTGGTGGTCGTCATCGACGACATAGAACCGTTGAAAATATATCAATCGATCTGTAGAAATGTCAAATGTTAGATGTGCAATGAATATATAAAACAAAAATTTATCACAGGAGTAATCGTGAATATTGAATTGTTAAAAATCGGTGGCTATATATTACCTGCTGCTGCGATGTTACTTAATTTTGCTGCAAGATTTAAGACACTTACAAATGAGAGGATATCTGTTTATAAAGATATCAAGCCGCTTTGCACAGCGATAGAAATGAAACCATATGAAATCAAAGAAATTGACAAAGAAATAAATAATCTAATTCTATTTGAGGCCACGCGAATTAGAGACCCTCTTTTGGCGCAGCAACATTTAAAAAAATTAAGCTGTAATGATATTACGGATATTCAAGAATTAAGAATTAAGAATTAAGAAGCTTGCACATTGCATTGATCAGGAGGCCACTGACACCGCAACAGGAAATAAAGAAATAAGATTCATACTTAACAAGAAAAAATACAATAAAAGAAGGATGGAGGGGGGCGGACTTATAACCAATTGTCTTGCTGGTTATTACATTTTGTTCTTTTTGGCACTTAGATTGCCCAAAGAGGATATTTTACTTGCAGTAGCAATGCTTGTTATTTCTCTTGCCCTTGTTTGCGTTATATTAACAACAATTGCTACATATCCCATGTACGGATTTTATAAAAATAATAAAAAAATTGTTGATTCACTAAATAATTTTTCTATTGAATGAATTTTTTAAGATGATAGCTAAAAAAGCATTCGAGCATCCGTTATCGTGGTGATTTATTTTAGATGCTGCATATATAATTGCTTTCATTTTTTAAAATAAACTTTACCCAACGTCTGCTTCGGGAATATTTTTTATAGGTGATATCATTTTATTGTGAATGCTTTAATAGTACCTAAGTGTATTCGTCAACTGGATACTGGTCATAGAACCCCTCTCAAGCATCCAAATCTTTTGGTTGCTTGAAAGGGGTTGAACAAGCCGAAGGCGCGTTAGCTACGTAGTTTATCACCTAGTGTTGTCTGGTTATCCACTTATCAACAGGATAGATCCAATAATTAACCGTACAGTTCCTTTAAAGATCCATATAGATCCCTGAGGCTTTAAAGCCTTATGTAGCAAGGCCTGAGAGGCCGTGTTGATGTTTATAAACTGGATAAATATGTTTATAAACAGGGAAAAAATGTTTACTAACTGGATAAGAGTGTTTATAAACGGGATAGTAAATGTTTATAAACTGGATGAGCTCCTGTTTTGTGATCATCTCATTTCCCAGTGTGGATAAAGTGTATATGGACAATAAAAACAAGGTGTTGCACCTTCCTGATGTTCTAAGCATCAGTGGTACTGGCAAAAAGTTAACCCCAAGTTCTAACAGCACCGTTCAGCCTGTGGCCCTGATGAGACTCGGCTTGTTTGTCCCCACACTGAAACGTAAAGGCTCGAAGGTAGAGAGTGTATCAATTGATGCCTCAAAGGAGCTAGCTGAGCTGGAAATCGCCCAAGCAGAGGGCTATACCGACATCCGCATCTCCGGGCCCCGCCTTTCAATGGAGACTGATTTTAAGGTATGGATCGCGATCATCGTTTCTTTTAGCCGCTACGGTGAAACGACGAACACTATCGAATTGCCCTTCTCTCAGTTTGCATCATTTGCGGGATATCCTGATAAAGAAAAGACTACTGTGCTGCGTATGCGTATCTCTGATGCGTTAACTCGCTTACGTGGGACAACGATAAGTCTTTCATCTAAAAACAAGAATAAACATACAGTTACAGGGCTTTTACAACGCGGCCAGTATGATGTTGAAGCTGATGTCATTCGTTTACAAGCTGATGAATCTCTGTGGGAGCTGTATCGTATAGACAATCAGGTTTTGCTGCAGATGATCGTTTTGCGCAAACTTGCGAATAAAGGATCCGCTCAGGCACTTTATACGTTTCTTGAAAGCCTGCCTCAAAAACCCATTCCGCTCTCTTTTTCACGTATCAAAAAGCGCCTTATGCTTACCTCTCCGGATGCTCAACAAAATCGCACGATTAAGAAGGCAATCGAAGAGCTGCAGAAAGCAGGCTATCTGGATGCATCGGTAGTTAAGAAAGACAAAGAGTGGTTCCTCAATATCCATGGGCGTAATCCACGGTGTAATGTGACTAATCCTGCTGATTTTATTGCTGATTTCACCTAGTCGTCTGGCTATTCCTTGTATGCTTGTATTCGCAAAATGTTTGTAAACTGGATGATGTGATCTGCAATGTGTTTGTAAACAGGAAAGGCACTTGATTTTCGTCTGTGGTGAGATGTTTAGAAACGGGAAAACGAACTGCATGTTTATAAACTGGATATGTTGAACTGGTTGGCTGAGAGGGTTCAAAGATCGATATTGCCCTATTAAACTCCCTGTGCCCTGTGCCCTGTGCCCTGTGCCCTGTGCCCTGTGCCCTGTAACCAGCCTGCATGTTTATAAACTGGATTTCTCCTCTTCAGCAGAGCGTATGGCTGCACGCCAAGCCCGCTGAGTTTTCCTGCTATCCCGTTTATAAACACAAACCACACGCCCTCCCCTGCAGTACTCATGAGAGTTGTATTGATCTGGTTTCCAGTTTGCAAACATCTCGGCTTCACTGTTTTCCAGTTTATAAACACATTTATGTGGAATACAATTTCAACGGCTCAATTAATAATCGTTTTAAAGCACGCGTGCCTTAGGAATGTCAGACCAGCGCGTAGTCCAGGCAGGGCTGAGCATTTCACGCTTCATTTTCCACTCAGTGTTAATTCCCTGTCCGGCAAACCACACATTTCCCAGCCCGGACTGATTAATGCCGTCCAGCACTTTCATCAATTGTGCGCTGTTAGGCCGTGGCCGATTATCGTCAAATAGATTGAGCTGGCTTACGCCGTTCGGCGTAAAGTTATCAAGCATGATGCCTGCTTTCATGTACCGGCGTCCCCCAAGCCAGATACGATCAAGCGACCGCATTGCAGACTCAATGATGTCCCGCGTGTCCTGTGTTGGCAGCGTCAGCTTCTCACCGGCGTTGTTTCCGTAAAACACCTCACCGTTGGCGTGTGGCGACGTCCGAATAAACACGCCGATGTTGCAGCAATACTGACGTTCCCCGCGCAGCTTTTCCGCTGCGCGTGAAGCGTACTGACACAGCGCCTGCTGCATGGCTGTTTTTGTAGTAATGCGCTCCCCGAAGCTGCGACTGCAGACTATCTGCTGTTTTGCTGGCGGCAACTCTTCGAGCGGTATACATGACTCGCCGTTCAGCTCCCGCACGGTGCGCTCCAGCACTACGGAAAAATTATCGCGAATAAACTTCGGCCGCGCACGCGACAGCTGCAGGGCTGTTTCGATGCCCATAAGGTTGAGCCGTTTGCCGATACGCCGTCCCACACCCCATACTTCCTCAACGGGTTGATTAGTCAGCAGGGCTTCAGTACGTTTCGGATTACCCGGCGTCAGCGCCAGCACCCCGCGAAACTGCTTCCATTCTTTACTCGCCCACTGTGCCGATTTTGCGAGCGTTTTGGTTGGCCCCATGCCGACACCGACGGTGAGACCCGTTGTGGTAAACACATGTTCGCGCAGGCGACGGCCAAAAGCTTCGAAGTCTTCACAGCCGTTAATACCTGTCAGATCCAGGAACATCTCATCAATGCTGTACTGCTCGACGCGTGGCGTTATCTCCTCAAGCGCGGTCATTACCCTCTGGCTCAGGCTGTGATAAAGCGCATAGTTTGAGCTGAACACGTGTACCTTTTCCGGATAGTCCTGCATTTTTATCTGGAACCACGGTGCACCCATTTTTATGCCCAGTGCCTTTGCGGCGGCAGAGCGTGCAATAACACAGCCATCGTTGTTACTGAGCACGACTACCGGCCTGCCACGCAGATCCGGACGGAAAAGCGTTTCACAGCTGGCATAGAAAGAGTTGACGTCAGCCAGTCCGAACATAGGCATAATTATCTCCCACGGGCACGGGTACTGTTAAAGAACCAGGTGACAACGCCGAGCAGTTGCAGCTCTTCCGGATAGATAACGGGATAAGCGGGATTCATAGGTAGAAGAGCTACACGTGGTGTCAGCTGCAGGCGCTTAACCGTGAACTCACCGGCGACTTCGGCGATGACGATGTCGCCATGCGTGGGTTGTTCTGCCCGATCGACCACCATAACATCGCCGTCAAAAAGGCCGAGCTCCTGCATACTGTTACCACTGGCCCGCACGAAGAACGTGGATGCCCGTCTGCGAATACAAAGCTCATTCAGGTCCAGCTCTTTCTCTACATAATCCTGAGCGGGGGAGGGGAAACCGGCAGGACAGGGGTCTGCGTAAAGCGGTACCCTTACTGTTGGAGTAAAAATCGGCGGCCACATCAGAGTCAGGCCCTGAGCGTAAATGGCCGTTTTCATTGTTCGATATCCCAAACATAATGCCGGGTGCCAACTAAAAAAATCATCGTAAAGCGCATAAAAATCCCCCTCTGAATAATACTGTTTATATGAACAGTATTATTGAGCCTGAAATTTCTGGCAAGAAGAAGCGAAACGATTACGCCTAAAACTGTTGTCGGAGTGCTGAACTGATCCTGAGATGGTTGAACGTGGACCCGTTTAGAAGAGTTGCCATAGCATCCGAATTAACATGCAAGAAACGGCAGCCAGCTTTAGAACCATAGCCCTTTTACAACCCCGGGAAACTTGACGTATCTGGCAGATTTAAACTATATTTCTATTATTCTGGAAATATGGTTTTAGGGCTCATGAACATACACAATGCTGCTGTTGCACTCAGAGAGCTGGGACACGTGACGCGACTGGGAATTTATCGTGAACTGGTTAAAGCCGGACCTGAGGGTCTGCCTGTGGGTGAAATACAGAAAAGACTGACCATTCCGGCCTCCACACTCAGCCATCATCTTTCTGCGCTGATATCCGCTGGCCTCATAAGTCAGGAGCGGCAGAGCCGTACCCTGTTCTGCAGACCCTGCTATGCGAAGCTTGAGCAGCTGATGGCTTTTCTGACTGAAGAGTGTTGTGCCGGCGGCAGCGGGTGCAGCCTGTCCACCCCAATTACCCACAAAGAGAACCTGCTGTGAATAACGTCAATGATGCTCTGAACAATATCGATCCAACTCTACTGGATGCGCCCCTTTCGGAAGAGAAATTAAAGGCCGAAGAGGTGGCGCATCCGCCCCGCATACTGATGCTCTACGGCTCGCTGCGGGAACGCTCTTACAGCCGACTCACCACGGAAGAGGCCGCCCGGCTGCTGACGGCCATGGGTGCCGAGGTGAAGATATTCAATCCGTCTGGCCTGCCGCTGCCGGATGACGCCCCGGAGACGCATCCGAAGGTCGCAGAGCTGCGCGAGCTGGTGCTCTGGTCAGAAGGGATGGTCTGGTGCTCTCCTGAGCGTCACGGTGCCATGACCGGTATCATGAAGACGCAGATTGACTGGATACCGCTGACGTCCGGGGCGGTCCGGCCCTCGCAGGGGAAAACCCTTGCGGTAATGCAGGTCAGCGGCGGCTCACAGTCGTTCAACGCTGTAAACCAGATGCGTATTCTCGGGCGCTGGATGCGGATGATCACTATCCCGAACCAGTCATCCGTGGCAAAAGCCTGGGCCGAGTTTGATGAGGACGGCCGCATGAAGCCTTCTTCATATTACGACCGCATCGTGGATGTCATGGAGGAACTGATGAAGTTCACCCTGCTGACGCGCGGGCGAAGCGATTATCTGACCGACCGCTACAGCGAGAGGAAAGAGAGTGCCACGCAGCTCTCAGAGCGGGTCAACCAGCGCAGCATATAAAAAAGTCGGCATCTGCCGGCTTTTGTTTTTCACACTCGTTATATATGCCACCCGAGGAAAAATCAGTGGCTGACGCGGTGATCGTGCTCATCAATGACTGCTTCGCCGTCTTCTTTGGTAAACGCGCCCTGCTGCGCGTCCGGCAGTATGTCCAGAACTGCTTCGGAGGGGCGGCAGAGCTTTGTGCCGAGCGGTGTCACCACCACCGGGCGGTTAATGAGGATCGGATGAGCCAGCATAGCATTGAGCAGTTCGTCATCACTGAACCGGTCCTCTGCCAGGCCGAGCTGCTCGTACGGTTCGGTATTTTTGCGCAGCAGGGTACGCACGCTGATGCCCATGTCCGCAATCAGCTTTTTCAGCTCGTCACGCGACGGCGGCGTTTCCAGATAGAGAATAACCGTGGGTTCGGTGCCACTGTTGCGGATAAGCTCCAGTGTGTTGCGGGACGTCCCGCAGGCCGGGTTGTGGTAAATGGTGATATCGGTCATAAGTGGTACTCCGTTAAGGCGCTGCACGGTCGCAGCACCGTTGCTAGTGTTAAACAGACAGGCGCAGAGCCAGCGCGGACAGCGTCACAAACAGTACCGGCAGGGTCATCACAATGCCCACACGGAAGTAGTAACCCCAGCTGACGGTAATGTTTTTCTGTGCCAGGACGTGCAGCCACAGCAGGGTGGCGAGGCTGCCGATGGGGGTTATTTTCGGGCCGAGGTCGCAGCCGATGATGTTGGCGTAAATCATCGCCTCCTTTACCACACCCTGAGCGGTGCTGCCGTCAATCGAAAGCGCGCCAACAAGCACGGTAGGCATGTTATTCATGACAGAAGAGAGCGTCGCCGTCAGAAAGCCGGTGCCGAGCGTTGCGCCCCAGACGCCATGCTCTGCAAACCGGTTCAGGGCGGCGGAAAGGTAATCAGTCAGGCCGGCATTGCGCAGTCCGTATACCACCAGGTACATGCCCAGCGAGAAGATAACAATCTGCCAGGGCGCACCTTTCAGTACCTTGCCGGTATCAATCACGTGGCCTTTCCGGGCTACCAGCCAGAGAATAAACGCCGCCACCGCTGCTACCAGGCTGACCGGTACGCCAAGGGGTTCAAGGGCGAAAAAGCCGGTCAGGAGCAGAATGAGAACAATCCAGCCGGTTTTAAAGGTACGCGCATCGCGAATGGCCTCACGTGGCGCCTTCAGCTTCGCCAGGTCGTAAGTGGCCGGGATGTCCCTGCGAAAAAACAGGTGCAGCATCACCAGCGTGGCGGCCACAGAGGCCATATTCACCGGCACCATTACCGAAGCATACTCGCTGAATCCCAGCTTAAAGAAGTCCGCGGTAACGATGTTCACAAGGTTCGATACGATGAGCGGCAGGCTGGAGGTGTCGGCGATGAAACCCGCCGCCATTACAAACGCCAGAGTGGCGCCGCGGCTGAATCCCAGCGCCAGCAGCATGGCGATAACGATAGGGGTCAGAATGAGCGCCGCCCCGTCGTTGGCGAACAGGGCCGCTACCGCCGCGCCCAGCAGCACGATATAGGTAAACAGCAGCCGGCCTTTGCCGCCTCCCCAGCGGGAAACGTGCAGCGCGGCCCACTCAAAAAAGCCGGACTCATCGAGCAGCAGGCTGATAATGATGACCGCAATAAAAGTGGCCGTGGCGTTCCAGACAATCTGCCAGACCACAGGAATGTCCCCGATGTGTACCACGCCGGTCAGCAGCGCCAGCGCGGCGCCGATAACGGCACTCCAGCCAATGCTGAGCCCTTTCGGCTGCCAGATCACCAGTATCAGGGTCAGGATAAAAATCGCACCCGCCAGAAACATACTCTCTCCTTCTTAATTATAACTGCCCGTTAAAGCGGGCTGCTAATTGTACCCTGCAAATATATTCGATTAATCGAATGTGTTTAGATAAAATTTTTACATACAGACAGCTTTGCCGTTAGTGGTTGCGTTATCACGCTCAGCCTGCTGACTGAGATGATGAATTTCATCCCGCTGGCAAAGATATGCCTGCTCAATGACCGCTGCTGCCCACGCAGGCATGTGTGGCGATAACCGGTAATGGATCCACTTGCCGTCGCGCCTGTCGATAAGCAGCCCACTTTCTCTGAGCAGGGCTAGGTGCCGCGATATTTTTGGCTGTGTTTCTTTGAGGATAGATACAAGCTCGCAGACGCAAAGCTCCCCTTTTTCGCGCAACAACAGCACCAGGCTGAGCCGGGTTTCGTCAGAAAGATTCTTAAAAAGTTGCAGCGGCAGAAGTGACGACATAATTTCTCCTTCGTGGCGGACAGCAACAAGTCTCGTCTTCTGCGGACGAAAGGTCAATTTTATATTTACAAATTCATATATGTTGTGACGTGCTTACAGGCTTTTCTGTACAGCTTAATGAGGGAATAGCGGTTAACCGAAGAGTTCGAACCTGCCTGATGCAGGGTCTGAACCGCCATGAAGATGACAGCTTACCGGACGTGAACTTTTCACATAATAATGCCGCCATAGCGGGCGGCATTATCACCTGCGATCACACGTTATTGCGCCCCAGTCTGGGAATGAGACGCACGTAAACCAGCTCGCTGATCAGCTCAACCATGGTCTGAGCCACGATTACAGCCGGCAGGACTGGCACCGCGCCCGGAACTGCCAGCGCCAGCGGTAAAATGACCAGAGAGTTTCGGGTAGCGCCACTGAAGGCAATGGCTCTTCCTGCCGCAGGCTCCAGACGAAAAACCTTAGCCATGCCCCATCCGCACAAAGGTGCTAAAGCAGCAAAAGCCACATAGACAGGCACCGCCTGAACAGCAACAGACCAGGCTTCACCCAGCTGCGGCAGCATGGCGCCCACAACGATGAAAAGAACTGACGCAGTTGCCGGAACGGGCAGCAGACCAAGACATTCGGAAGCCTTTTGCGCTAAAGGACTTTTGCAGGACATAAACTGGGTTAGTGCAGCAAGGATCAGGGGGACAGCGATAAGCCATATGAATGCGTGAATAAAGGGTTCGGGCTGCACCAGTTCAGAGGCATTTTCGCCAAGATATAAGTGCAGGTATACCGGAAGCAACAGAATCTGCACGATAAGTAATACCGGCGTGGAGGCCAGTAAAAGACGGGCATCAGCACGACCAAGTTGCGAAAATGTCACCACGTAATCTATGCAGGGAGTAAGCAGGACCAGAAGCACGCCGAGGATAAGCATCGGGTTTTGCGGAAGAAAACTGACCAGTACTGCGACCAGAATCGGCACTAAAAGAAAATTAGTCAGCAGGAGAGGCAGCATAAAACGTAATCTCGTGAACGCACCGCCAAGTTCGGCCACGGGCACCTGCAGAAAGGTGACATAGAGCATCAGAGCCAGTGCGGGATTAATGGCACTTTCCAGGCGGTCTGTCCCCGGCAGAATCATTGCTGAAAAACATCCGGCTGCCACTGCAACGAAGTAAATGGCAATCTGACTATGCTCAAGCCGGTCCCTGATCCGTGCTGCTTTATTTACTGTTTGCACAGGCTAAATCCCTCTGTGTTGGTTATTGTGACTGCAAAAGCGATGTTCAGGCATTATTTTCAGGCCCTGTAGGCATACCTGTACATTTAGAAAATAATTCGATGGCCTGATCGCAATAACGGCAATGCCCCTGACAGCAGTCGTGCATCAGGAAGGCTACTAAATCGGCCAGGTCTGTCCAGCAGGCGCTGTATATAACCGATTTGCCTTCGCGGCGACCGGAGATAAGGCCGGCGTGCTCGAGTTGTTTCAGGTGAAAGGACACTCTGGAGGGGGATGAGGCGTCAAGAGCAGCAGCAATGTCACCTGCGGACATGCCACCTGCGCCTGCCACAACAAGCATTCTGACTATTCTGAGACGTGATTCATGTGCCAGCGCTGAGAAAGCAATAAGTGCTCTGGTTTGCTCCATTATAATTCTTCATTTCATGAGTATGTGAAATGAAGGGTATTTTATTCTGGAAACTTTTACCAGAGGCTATACGATGCGGTTGAACCGCTGACGTCACTTTCCAGGAAGCAGGATCAGTCCCGCGAGGATACGCTACGAAACAGACGGAAACTGAATGCTGAGCGATGTCACGCAGATTTTAACGGCAGAATGCTCTCTGTTGTCTGAATGGCCGGGCATGCCGGAGTAGCATGACAAAAAAGCCTGTATCTTTAGCGCACTACCCTGCCGGCAGCAGAAAAGCAGCATCAGTGTGAATGACTTCCGGCCAGGTGACCTGGAGTGATAACCGGCACAACAGCATCTGATTCTTCTGCCTGCTCAAGCTCGCGCAGAATACCGCAGTCCCGTGTTGGCCGGTTGGCATTGCAGTGGCTCCGGAGCTCATACAGCTGCTTTTCCAGCATATTCAGTTCCCGAATGCGGGCTTGTACATGATGAAGATGTTCGTTTATCAGCGCATTAACCGTACCGCAGTCTGCATCAGGCTGACTGCGCGCCTTTAGGAGCGCCCGGATTTCTTCATGGGTCATATCCAGCGCCCGGCAGCGCCGGATAAACATCAGCCTTTCCAGATGTGCACTGTTGTAATGTCGGTAGTTATTGGTCTGGTCACGGAATGCAGCCTGCAGCAGACCCTCACGTTCGTAATAGCGCACCGTTTCTACCGGACATCCGGCCTGTCGGGCCAGCTCGCCAATTTTCATAATTCATCTCACCTCAGCTTGACCCTGTAGTTACATTAAGGTCTTTAATGCCATTATACGTTACTAACGGGATAAAAAAATGAGTGACTGCTGCAGTAATAATAAATGTGGCTCAGCCGCAACCGGAGAGGAAACGGCTCCTGAAAATACCGCAACTTACCCGACAGAGGCCTCTGGTAAAGCGCTGCCAAAGACGGCTGAGGCCACACCGGCCTGCTGTAACTCCGGGAGCTGCTGCTCACCGGAAAGCCAGAGTCAGCCGCCCGAACGGGTTGCTAAGCGTGCCGGCAACGATGACGTTCAGACGCATCTGCGCATCATGCAGATGGACTGCCCGACGGAAGAGACGCTGCTCCGTAAAAAACTGGAAAAACTATCTGCTGTCCGGAATCTTGACTTTAATCTGATGCAGAGGGTGCTCACTGTGACCCATACGTCTCAGGCGCTGGAGCCGGTTCTGCAGGCGGTGCGCTCACTGGGTTTTAAGCCGGAACTGATTGATAAAGTAGCCCAGCCTGAAGTCAGTAGCTGTTCAGGCCGCGAGGCGGAAAGCCTTTGCGGATCCTGTTGTTCGCCTGAACCTGCCACACTCAGTGAGCTGCAGACGCAGCAGGTGACAGCTGACGGGGTGCGTACCAGCATCCGGATCCTGCAGATGGACTGTCCGGTTGAAGAAGGCATGATCCGTAAAAAGCTGGATGGTATGGCTGCTGTAAAGGAACTGGATTTCAACCTTATGCAACGCGTCCTGACGGTGGTTCACTCACCGGATGCGCTGGAGCCGGTTCTGGCCGCCATTCGTTCGCTGGGTTTTGAACCTGAACTTCCTGACAGCAGTGGCCGGCACGCAGCCACCGAGGAAAGGAAAAAGCCCTGGTGGCCACTGGCGCTGGCCGGTGTGGCGGCAATCGCCGCCGAAGCCATGCACTGGATGGGCATGCCGGAGTGGCTGGAGGCCATACTGGCGCTGACAGCGGTGGTCTCCTGCGGGCTGACAACCTACAAAAAAGGCTGGATTGCCCTGCGCAACGGCAACCTGAATATTAACGCTCTGATGAGCATTGCTGTGACCGGTGCACTTGCGCTTGGACAGTGGCCGGAAGCCGCCATGGTGATGGTGCTGTTCACTATTGCGGAGCTGATCGAGGCCAAATCACTTAATCGGGCCCGCAATGCCATCGGTTCACTGATGAAACTGACACCGGATAAAGCCGCGGTTCAACAACCTGACGGCACCTGGAAGGAAACAGAAGCAAGGCTTGTTCCGCTGGGAAGCGTTATAAGGGTAAGACCTGGAGAGCGAATTGCTCTTGACGGTACATTTCTTTATGGCCGCTCAGAAATCAATCAGTCTTCAATTACCGGTGAAAGCCTGCCTGTTGATAAAAATGAAGGTGATCCGATATTTGCCGGTACGATTAACGGCTCAGGAGCGTTCGAGTATCGGGTCACTGCAGCAGCGAATGATACTGTGCTTGCGCGCATTATTCATGCTGTCGAAGAAGCCCAGGGAGAGAAGGCACCTATACAGAGATTCATTGACAAATTCTCTCGTATTTATACGCCGGTGGTTTTTCTGGTTGCCGCCGCGGTTGCTGTTATCCCGCCTCTTATCGAAGGGCAGGGCTGGCAGGAGTGGATTTATAAGGCGCTCGTCATGCTGGTGATCGCCTGCCCCTGTGCTCTGGTTATCTCAACGCCTGTGACTATTGTCAGTGGCCTGACTGCTGCTGCACGCAAAGGAATTCTGATTAAAGGCGGAGTTTATCTTGAGGAAGGCCGCCGTCTTAAGTGGCTTGCGATGGATAAAACCGGCACCATCACCACGGGTAAGGCGAAGCTGACAGATATCATCATCGACGAAACTATTCCTGAGTGGGAAGGACGGATACTGGCAGTAAGCCTTGCGGGATATTCCGCTCATCCTGTCTCGCAGGCGATAGTTTCTGCAGCACCGGTAGCGATGCTTTATGCAGTTGAGGATTTTGAAGATTTGCCGGGACGGGGAATACGGGGAAACATAAACGGTGAGGCATATTGCCTTGGAAATATCAGGCTGACACAGGATATCCCGGGCTTTTCGGAGGCTAATCAATCAACAATAGACAGTCTGGAAGCTCAGGGCAAAACTGTAGTTATACTCAGCAATTCAACCCAGGTAGTGGGTATATTCGCAGTGGCGGATACGGTCAGGGAAAGCAGCCTTGAAGCCGTAAAGGAATTACGTCGTCTTGGCGTTCGAACCATTATGTTGACCGGCGATAATGCTTATACGGCTAAAGCTATCGCTGCTCAGGTTGGTATAGATGAAGTCAGAGGTAATCAACTGCCTGAAGATAAGCTCCAGGTCATTGAGTCATTACATACCCGGGGTTCCACGGGTATGGTTGGTGACGGCATTAATGACGCCCCTGCACTTGCCCGAGCTGATATTGGTTTTGCCATGGGTGCAATGGGAACGGATACTGCTATTGAAACTGCAGATGTTGCGCTCATGGACGATGACTTACGCAGGATCCCTGACTTTATTCGGTTGTCCAGGCAGACATACAGGATACTGATACAGAATATCATTCTGGCTATCGGAATAAAGGCAGTATTCCTTTTCCTGACCATTGCCGGATTAGGAACCATGTGGATGGCCGTTTTTGCTGATGTTGGGGCAAGCCTTCTGGTTGTGGCAAATGGGCTGCGGCTGTTGCGCAAATAGTGTGCTCAGCTGACGTGCGCCGGACATTCTGTTAACAGTTCAGATAAATGAGGTCTGGCTCAGTAAGCGATGCGTCACCAGCGCGATGTTTAAACGAAACCGGTTCATAAGGTGCTAACAGATGCGGTTCTTCTCTATTTTTTCAAGAGCCGCATTCAGCTTTTCCATATCGCTCTCTATAACCGCCTTTTCATCTACGGTCAGTGGAATTTCCTCCAGATAGCGTTTTATCGAAGCCTTACTCTCGAGTAGTAACCCTTTTGCACTTGATTTTGGCAGATTAAAATCACACCCGACGCATGCCATTCGATGAGGACAATTACTCCAGAAGGGATTGGCGCAATAAGAGTCACCAAGATCATAGTAAGTAGCTGGCCCTGAAAGAGTACTCGCCGCCGGATCATGGTCAATGAGCACGCTAATCATGTGCGCTACCCGGTCAGCTTTAACAAAAGAGGCCGCAAGCTGTGTCGGGCGTATGCGAATATAATGCATGGTGGACTGCGGCGAAGAGTGGCCTGACCATTGCATCAACTCGTATAACGACATGCCCTGAGGAACACAGGCCAGTGCAGTTAAGGCCGATGCGCGTCCCCTGTGGCTGGTAATAGCGCCCCGGCTGTCTTCCTGCGGCATTCCAGCCCGGGCACAGAGAACCGGTATAACAGTGCGGTTTATTATCTCTCTTCCCACGGGTTTGCCACGAAACTGAAACAGAAAATGGACCTTTTCACCGGTGCGTTCATCCGTCAGAGCTGCCTGCTCTTCAGGTCGTTCTGCCAGCCAGATATCGACATATTTTTTCACTGCAGCAGAAACTGGTTTAACAAAGGCTTTAGATGTCTTGCCGGCTGGCACGTTCAGGTAGCAAAGCGTCCCGGCAGGAATGCTACTGCCGTCGTCCCGGTTAATATTTTCCGCTTGTGGAATGATGCAGCCTGCGGTCAGGCGCATCAGCTCATTCTGACGCAGCCCTGCATGCGTCCAGATGACCGCCATAGCCTGAAGCATAGACAGGGGATAATGGATTTCACTCAACAAATCTTCCTGACGCAGATTCAGGCTTGCCCAGACCAGTTTCAGCCAGACCGGATCATCAATAACCCGGGGACTGACGCCCTGACGAAACAGCGGCGTATCAGGCGTTGAGAGATGGCGGGCCGGACTAAATTTAAGCCGTCCCCATCCCCAGTTATCGTAATCAATCATAAAGCGGCGAACGGCATACACAAAACCGGCGCGGGAGTTTGGCAGCATAAGTTCCCCGGAGCGTACAGATCGGCGGGCTCCTCGTTTTGTGCCCAGCGAAAGTTCATCAACCTTCATTCTTCCGACCGCAGCAATGAAGCTGGCGCAAATATCCATCGTCCAGTCTGACGGCTCGCGTATTTCCGGGTGCTCCCGGGCAAGCCACAGGCCGCAGCGGAGGATAAAGCTGTACTGACTCTCTCTGGAGCGGGGACGAAGTACTGAGGTTTCCCTCCACCGCCGGCACCATGCTACCCAGGGCTGTGCGATGTTGTCCGTCGGTTTTTCGTGCCATTCCTGGTAATTGCGCATACGCACGGGGCTTTTAATGATGTCCAGTGCGGCAAGCGCATGCGAAACCCTGCCCACTGTCCTTGCGTTCCCGCGATCGTGGTACTTCTGTGCGCGCCACAGGAGATCGGTCGTGAAGCTTTCGAGCTGAGGATTACTGTTCATTATCATCAGTATGCCTAGCAGGGCTGACAGCTGATTTTTCTGGTTCTGCCGTTTGTATCCCAGTGAAACCAGAGTGTCCGTCAGCCGGTTGAGCTCCTGAGTAAAAAATTCCCGGCCATAGATGGCACTGGCGTACAGCGATGGCGCACCATGGTGCGGGAGGCTGAACGGTGAGGGAAATGGACCAAGGTGGAAGGCAAAGGCTGCAATAAGAGGTCTGCCTGAACGGTGCTGCTGGCACAGCGCCAGCCACTTTTCTGATTCCCACAGCCAGCAGGGTTGCCCTGTCCGGTGTATCTCCGCCAGAACGGTAGAAAGGATAATCCTGACGAGTCTGTCACTGGTGCCGCTGCGGTCTGCAATATCCTGAAGAGGTCGCAATAAAGATGACAGCGGACCTTGCTGGTTCAGAGCAGAGGAGCGTTTGTGCCCGGTGCTTAACGCCTCGCGCTCTTCAGTGCTTAACATATCTTTCAGCTGATAATCTGAACGACTGAAAGGGACATAATTATGAATGTCTGTTTCTGCTTTCATCACACTGCCCCGTCTGAAAGATAAGCCCTGCGATCTTCCGGTCGGTTTCAGCGACGGCAGCAGCCATGCGGGCAGCCATATCCGTTCCCGACAGATGGATATAAATTTGTGTGGTGCGTGGGTCCCTGTGCCCTGCATACGTAGCCAGTTCATGCAGTTTCCATCCGGCCCGCGCCAGGTGCGTCAGCCGGATGTGACGAAAAGTATGCGTGGTGATGTCTGGCTGATCAGTTTCTTTCGCCCATTTCCGCACGGTTTTACTCCAGCTCCAGAACGAGAGAGGAGCACCGAAATTACGGTCAGAGGCGGAACGGAACAGAGCACCGCCTGACCAGCCTGCCAGCCGTAGCTGGCGAAAATGGTTTGCCAGTACCGGCGAAATATCGGCGCTATAACAGACCATTCTTTCCCGTCTGTTTTTCGTCGTCTCGGCGCGAATGCGGATCATGCGGTGAGCCAAATCAATGTCCTCAAGCCTCAGAGCTGTGACTTCCGTGCGCCGGAGCGCGCCATAATAAGCCAGAGCAAGCATCAGCCGGTCACGCAGAGACATGGCAGAAACGTGTTTCAGGAACCTGAGCCACTGTCCATCATCGGGAATAACGGGGAGGCGGGTGATACGGGAGATCAAGCCACGTCCGGTATAAATGGCGCCAGGAAAACCCGAACGGGGTAACGGGTTAAGGCTGCAAATATCCTGGTAAATCAGAAAGTCATACCAGAGGCGAAGAGCTGAAATGCGCAACTGGAGCGTGGCGCTGGCAACGGGCAACGGCATATCAGGGAGCTGAGGGCGGATATATCCTGTAATGTCTTCAAAGGAAGCCATTTCAGAAGCAACATCGTGTACTACACAAAAGGCGAAAAAATGCGTCAGGGCACTTCAATAGTGCTTTAATGGTTGCGCTGGCTCTTCCTAAATCCGAATGGATTTTAAGCCACTGCTCAGTCAGCATGAGTACAGATGCAAAATGCGGTGTGGTTTTCACGGCTTCCCCCTATTCAGCGCATAACAACTGATTAAAGTTTATACCGATTATGTTGCATTCCACTTAACTTACTTTATGTGGAATGGACGCCGGGCTCTGCTACCAGCCTGTAATGCGATACCAGGTTACCTGTCCGCCGTCCTCTGTCAGCACCTGATACCGCTGATGCATAGCTGCCGTAGCACACGCATGATTAGGCAGAATCCGCAACCGGCTGCCCACAGGAAACGTATCTGTAGTCAGCCCGCACTCTGCAGGAAGTAAAACAATCCCGTGCTCCTGATTAGTGATGCTTACACAAATATTACCGAGAGGAACCCCATTCATATTGCATACCAGACCATACGCATAATCTTCGGCTTGTGATGCGGTACCACGATCGCGTGACAGAGCCATCCAGCCCGCATCCACAAAAACCCAGTTTTTTTCCCGGTTGTGACCAATTACGCTGGTAACAACAGACATGGCTATGTCGGAAATACTGCATACACCCACATTTTTCATGACCAGGTCGAAGGTGGTGAATACTCCCGCCCTTACTTCGCCAATGCCATCCAGCTCTTCTGAAAAATGAGCCGTCGGGGTGGCACCCACGCTCAGAACAGGACACGCTATGCCCAATGCCCGAATCCGTTCTCCTGCTGCACGTATGGCTTCGCATTCCTTTCTTGCCGCGAGGCGAAGAGCTTCGTGAGTGCGGCAATTATAGGACTCTCCAGCATGTGCAAGCAGTCCGGTCAGCACTGCACCCCGGCCACCCACCATGACGGCCAGTTCTGTCAGCGCCGCGCTGTCTGCAGGCAGGCCGCCGCGATGCCCGTCGCAATCCACCTCAATGAAAACGGAGAAGGTGACATTGTGCAGTGCAGCATATTCTGTGAGTGCCTGCGCCTGCTCGGGCGTGTCCAGCAGCACATGCAGGTCAATGCCACGATGGATGAGCCGAGCAACTCTGTCCAGCTTATGCGGTGCAATACCCACAGCGTAGAGCAGGTTGGTATATCCGGCATCCGCAAAACCTTCTGCTTCGGCCAGTGTCGAAACGGTGGCAGGTGAATCCGCGGTTTTCAGCAGATAAGCTGCCGCCTCCGGCGAGCGAAGCGTTTTCAGGTGCGGACGTACGCGGCTGCCCAGCCCCTCTACATGACTGTAGAGCCGATGAATATTTTTGCGGTAGCGAGCCTCATCAATGAGGAGGTAAGGCGTTTCCGGATCGTTCAGCCAGCCTGGAGATGTCATTGCGGTATTCCTGTATCAGTTCGTGACGTTATTCTTTCATTTGCTCGTTTACTTTAAAATGAACGAAATGGTAATGCATGATTAGGCCAAAACTTAATGATAAACAGTGACGATCTCCGTTTCTTTCACGTTATAGCCCACCATAAAACGCTGGCCGCAGCGGCAAGATCGCTGGATATCTCCCCACCGTCCGTAACGCAGCGTCTGCAGGCGATTGAGACCCGGCTCGGCGTTAAGCTTATTCAACGCCCTTCGCGCAACGTGAGCCTGACCGACGAAGGGTGGCTCGTACTGTCCCGCGCTGAACGGGTGATGAGTGAGCTGAACGAGCTGCAGGCGGTCATTGACGATCGCCGCCAGCAGGTGACGGGTAAACTGCGGGTACTGGCTCCTCTGGGATTCGGCAACGACTATGTTGCTCCTCTGCTCGGACGCTACGCAGCAGCACATCCGAACCTTGAAGCTGAGCTGACACTCTCCGATGCGCCCAGCTGGAGCTCCCTGCATCAGTGGGATGTGGTCATCTACATAGGAGAACTGCGGGATTCCTCGATGCGCTGCATCAGACTGGCAAAAAACCGCCGTTTTATCTGTGCATCGCCGGGTTATATTGAACAGCACGGCATGCCGGAAGTACCGGATGATTTGCAGCGGCACAGCTGCATTGCCCTGCGTGAAAACAGTGAGGACGTTACGCTGTGGCGGTTCAGACGCGGTACACATGTTCATCCGGTACGGATACGACCTCGTCTCGCGAGCAACGAGGGAAGAGTCGTGAAAGAGTGGGCGCTGGCCGGATGGGGAATTATTATGCGGTCGGAGTGGGACGTCACTCCGCAGATCAACGAGGGAACGCTGATAAGAGTTCTGCCGGATTACCACCTGCCGGATGCTGACATCGTGGCCCTGACCGGCGAAACGGTTGAGTCCCGATCCCCCCGGACTGAAAAATTCATCAGTGTGCTGTGTGATGCTCTGTCATCACGCCCATGGGAGAACAGATGAAATTATCAGATAACTGACTTACCCTCATGAGCCGCAAGAATGCACCGGCCGATATAAAGATCCTGGATGGATAACCCGGAGCTGTCGAACACAGTTATGTCCTGTTCAGTCAGGCGCCCCTCTGCTTTCCCTGTGATAACACTGCCGATTGCCGTGATATGTGCATTTTGCAGCACATGCTGAAATTCCCCGATAGCTCTGGCCTGAGAGGGCAGGTCACAGAAAAGCCGCGCGGAGACAAACAGTTCAGGAGGTAATTCCTGTTTGCCGACGGCATCCGATCCCATGCTCACAACGTGCGTCCCGGGGCGAACCCATTCTGAGCTGAAAAGCGGGGCTCTGGCAGGGGTGGCCGTAACAATAATGTCGGCCGCCTGACAGGCCGTTTCAGCATCACTGACCTGTGCCTCAAGCCCCTTCTTACGCAGTTCCTGCGCCATTTTTTCTGCACGTTCCGCATCCCGTCCTACGATGAGAATCGTTTTAATCGGGCGAATACGTGCCAGGGCTGCGCACTCATATCGGGCCTGATGTCCTGCGCCAAAAACCGCCACAACAGACGATTCATGACGCGCCAGCAGATCGGCGGCGACCGCATTGGATGCGGCAGTACGGTAGGCGTTTACCTTACCGGCCTCAATGGCAGCTGTCATTCTGCCGTTTTCCTGATCCATCAGCAGGATTAGGGAGTTGTGACGCTGCAGGCCGCGATCGGAATTGCCCGGCCAGAATGAGCCCACTTTCAGTCCGGAGAGTTCTGTCGTAGCCGATGCCTTAATGCTGAAGGTGTTAACCGGATCGCATCCCTGCCCGTGTACAACCGGAAAAGTGCGGGCTTCGGGCTGACTGGCGGCGGCCAGCGCGTCCCGCACGGCGCCATAGGCCATTTCATGAGTGATAAGCTGTGCGGATTCTTCTTCAGAAATAAATTTCATGGGTTATTCCTCAGTTCAGTAAAGTCCCGGCCTTATTACTGAGGCGGCCGGCAGCTGTGAAGGCTGACAGTCAAAGGCATCAAAGCCGGCTTCGGGTGTGGAAGTGCCTCCTGCCTATGACAGAGAGGCAACTGCAACAGCCTGCTCAGCATCGAGGCAGCTTTCTGGCAGCCAGGCTTCAATTTTTCCGTCACAAAACTGACTTCAGAACTGAGCGCATATGTGACCTTTTATTGATATTTATCTGACCATTCCTGATGTATTGATTCCAGCATTGATACCGTTTTTATTGTCATGGCAGGGCTCATCACAGGGCTGACAAGCGCGTGTTTTTCAAGGCAGTCGTGAATATGCTGGACTTCATAGACAAGCTCGTAATCGCAGGGGAAATGCAGCTCCTCTGTTTCGCCGCTGGCATAATGCACGGTCGCCCGTCTGGCTTTCCAGTAGTCGGCTATTTCAATATAGCCTTGCTCCGCATAGATAAATGCCTTGTTAATGGCATTAACCTGCTGGGAAATTTTGCTGACGATGAGGGCGCCGGCCTGAGTTGTCAGATTAATCACACACTGTGCGTCTGTGCCTGACGGTGAACGAATGGCAGCGCCCGAGCGGTACTGCGGCATTTCATCAAAAAGATAGGTGAGCATCTGAACGGTATAGCTGGCGTTTCCATACAGGCTGCCCCCACCGGCCTCAGGCATACCGAGCCAGTTGTTGTAGGTTGCCTCGCAGGAGCTGGTCATGTCTACCAGACGCACCTGACCAAGACGGCCGCTCTGCAGGATGCTCTTTATCGCTTCCATCACGGGAAGGAATACCATCTTCTGGGCCTCCATGATGAAAAGTCCCCGCTCAGCGGCCAGCTCAAAGAGATGCTCCGCTTCCTGCTTTTTCAGCACGAAAGGTTTTTCGCAAATTACATGTTTACCGTGTTCGAGCGCCATCAGGCAGTTAGCATAATGTTCACTGTTGATGGTGGCGATATAAACGATATTCACGTCTTTATCGTCCATGAGCGCCTGATAAGAGCCGTAAGCGCGTTCAATGCCGAGCTGATCGGCTTTCTCTCTCGCTTTATCTACTGAGCGGGAGGCGATTGCTAGGACAGTACCGTCACCGCTGGCGCGAATCGCGCTGACGAAACGTGGGACAATCGAAGCCGTACTCAGAATGCCGTAATTCTTTTTCATCAGATGCGTATCTCCTGGTTTACTGTCGTTTAATTTTCACTGGCTGATTGAGTTCAAGGCTGCGATGCACAGCATCCGAGATGATTTCGGCTTGCAGACCATCCTGCGCGGTGGCGATGAACGGCTTGTTGTGGATCAGGCAGTCCACGAAGTCATTGATAGGTTCGATTCCAAAACCATAAGGGCGCCCGTTATTGTCAATGATGAAATAGGGGTTTGGCGTGCTGCCCTTGCTCGCGGTATAAAATTCTACGCCGCGATTCTGCGAATCCGCGCGCAGCAGCGCGTGTTCTGTCAGGATTTGGGTACGTCCGTCGTTCGCCTTAGGAAAACCCGACGGCAGAATCCAGGCATTTTCAACCGTCCAGTGACAGCCGTTTTCAAAGGTGAGAAATGCCTGAATGGTGTCCCACGTATCAATCCCACGACCGCTTAATACGCCTTTCGACCCTCTGGCGTAAACTTCCGTTGCCTCGCACTCCATGTACCAGCGAATGAGGTCATAACAGTGTGTACCCAGGAAGTGACCAGGTGATGAGTGGTGAGCCCAGTCAAACCATTTTGTGGGAACATCAATGACGTCATCCATGCTCATATAGCCACGGATGGGATGCCCGGTTTCCTGTTTGTGAAGCTCATTTTTGAGATGGATGGCTGCCGGATCCCACCGCTTATGGTAATCCACGGCAACCCGCACACCGTTTTGCTCAGCCGCATGAATAATGGTTTCTGAATCACCCAGTACGGTCGCCAGCGGCTTTTCAACAAGCACGTGTTTCCCGTAACGGATAGCCTTCATTACCGGGTCAAGGTGGTACGCATCAGGCGTTGCAACCGAGACCGCATCAATCTCAACGCTGAGAAACATGGTTTCAACATCGGTAAACGTCTGTACCGGATAGCGGGCAGCCACCGCGGCCAGCCTGTCGGCACGGTAGTCGCAGACGGCAACCAGGTCAACATTCGGGTTAGCTGAGTATGCCAGGAGATGATTCGAACCATAAATGCCGACGCCGATAACGGCCACGCGAAGCTTTGACATGCTGTTCCTCAATTGGGCAGGTTAACTGTGGGACTGGCCGCAGTATCTGCTTGCAGAGGGGACGAAATACATGAACAATTTAAAAAAGACTGTTCAGGTTTTTAAAATGCGAATTGTTCATCGTTTGAAACAGTATGAAAAACTGTATGCACGCTTTCTTGAACAGCCCTGCTATATCAATGCTGACACGCTGGCCACGATGTTCAGCTGCAGCGACAGGCACGTCCGGACGCTTATTAATCACTTCCGTGAAAGAGGCTGGGTCATCTGGGAACCTTCACCCGGGCGCGGCAATAAATCTCGATTACAGTGTCTTGTGGCACCGGGGGAAATAAAAAAAGAGATTATCCGTGACATGCTTGACGCCGGTATGTCATTCGCGGCGTTGCGGCTTGCATTTCCTGAGGAAGAGCAGCTTCATGCATTGCTGGCACCCCATGCTGGCGGTCTGTGGCAGGCCAGTAAGCCAATACTGCGCATCCCTTTTTACCGATCGCTCTCAACGCTGCAGCCGCTCAGGGTCACGGGACGCACGGAAGAGCATTTCTGCCGGAACGTTCATGCCGGACTCACCCGGTTTGAAACAGGGAATGACTGTCCCCGGCCGGATATGGCCCATCACTGGACTCATTCCCATCAGGGACGTCAGTGGGATTTCATGTTGCACGCCGGGTTGTACTGGCATGACGGCAGCGCTTTGACAACAGAACAAATCCTCACGCAACTTCAGAAACTTCGTGAACATCCCGTCAGCGCATTTCACTTCCGGAATGTCACCTCCATAACGTCCCCGTGTGCTTTTTGTATCAGCTTCGTGTTGAACGACGCTGATTTCTGGCTGCCTTACCGGCTGGCGACATTACAGTGTCTGCTGACACATCCGGAAAACGCTGATGTGGGTGCCGGTCCCTTCAGGGTGGAATTTTTTAACGAGCGGTTTATCCGGCTCGATAAGCACCGTTTTTACCATCTTCGTCACCCTTACATAGAACAGATTGAATGCTGGGCCGATTTACAGGTACAGCATCCGGCATCAGAGGTGCAGGCGCGGGTATCTCACGTGTTGGTTGGTAAGCCCAGACAGCAGCTGCCGAACAGACCGGTCGATAAACAAAACAGCGCGGGATGCTGTTACATGGCTATTAACCTTAAAAGAAAGTGGCTGACAAAAGAGCAGGCGCAGTGGCTTAAAGGGTACGTTCACCGCTCCGGAATAATTGCGCGACTGCCAGTTGAAGATGATCTTATAACGGAAACCAGCGCGCTACTTCCCGGCTGGCCCGATTTCATGAACCCCGAGCGAGAGGCCTCACTTCCGGCGCGCCTGAAGCTGCTCTACAGGAAACAGCCTGAATTGACTCTGATGGCGGAGCAGCTGGCGGAAGAACTCCGCTCTTATGGGTGTGAGCTGCTGATTAAGGAAGTCGGTCAGAGCACGGCACAGATGCAACTGGACAGCGCCGATATCCTGCTGGGCGACTGTCTGATCGGTGACGCGGCGGAAGCGACGCTCGAAATGTGGCTACACCGGGATCCTTGCTGGCAGGCCTTTCTTACACCACGTGACATGGCTTGCGCGCAGGCCCGGCTGTGTGATTCCCGGGCAGAGCCCGAACCGGAGGCGCGCAATGCCATCATTCGGCAACTCTTCTCATGGCTGATGCAGAAAGCGTATCTGACACCGCTGTTCAATTACCGCTATCAGCTAAGCTCGGTCAGCCAGGTTAACAATATACGCATGACGGCTTATGGCTGGTTTGACTTCAGTGAGGCATGGGTTTCCCCCGACAGTAATGGCTTCTGACGGGATAGAGGCTTGATGGGCCGCAGCGGGACAGGTGCAGGTTTTTGAAGGCTGCTATAACTGATCTGAATGTGGGAAACCTGTCAGATAGACGTGTCGATTTGTTCAGTGGCTAATTCCGCATTTCGCCGCCTTACAGGTATGAATGCATTCGATAACACAGGCTGAAAACAACAACGTCCGCTTATAGAAAACAAGCTATTAATTTAAAAAATTCACTGCTCCTTCCGCTCTCTATATTGCGGGAGTATCCCCCCTCTCCACTAAGCTAATCGGGCTGGGTTGACCCACGAAAGCGCTCAGGAGACATCCCGACGCAGTTTTTGAAAAACTTGATAAAATGAGCTGGTTCATCAAATCCCAAGGTCTGGCTAATAACGCTGACTGAAGCTGTCGTGTGCGTCAGGAGCCTCCTTGCCTCCAGGCAGATGCGTTCAGAAATGTATGACTTTGCGCTACGGCCAGCAAAGGCTGCGGTAGCCCGTGTGAGGCTTTTGCTAGAGCAACTCAGCGCATCTGCATACTGGCTGACCAGGTGCCAGATACTAAATTTTTTTTCAAGGAGCTCTGAGAATTTCATAAACCGCTGTCGATCCTGCGTTTTTTCGATAAGCATTCCGTCGTGCCCCTCAGTCAGCATATCCAGTCGGATAAGAAGTGAGGCTAGTTGATGATACAAAAGGTTGGACTTGTGCACCTTTCCTGACCCTTCTCGTATATCGGCTGACATTTGGCGCAGTGTCGCTTCAAAGAGAGCAGCATTAACTCCACTATGGATGAAACCGGTTGCACCAATTGTATGAGGCATTGTTGGCCCTGGGGGCAACATTTCAGGCCTGAATAATACTAACCATCCGTCCCACTCATGTTGCTCGCCAAAACTATGTACCTGACCAGGCCTTATAAGAATAATCGAGCCAGGCACACACTTAATCGATTGATCATCAACCGTTTGACAGGCACCTCCACACGTTACCAACATCAGAGTATAAAGATAATATCTGCGACTGCCCGAAAGCTGCTCGGGCATAACACGAGCCCTGAGCTCTGACATCCTGAATATTTCCAGGTCGGGGAACATAGTGTCCGAAGAGGAGTAATAGAGTGGTGTGATATTGGCTGGCTGATTTTTTGTACCCATTTTTCGCCTCATTCCTGTTAAAAGCTCTTCATGAATCTCGCTTGTCTGATTTATACCTTCATTTTGTCTGGTTTATATCGTGCCTGCTTCTGTCAAACCACGTATTTTTATTGACGCAGATTGAAGCAGCAATCATGAATTTTTACAGCCTAACAGGAGATTGTCCCGATGCCCTTTGCACAAAGTTTTGACGGAACAGCGCTATGGTATGAATTGCACGATGGTGGTAGCGGCGCAGAATCACTTTTACTTATCGCAGGTAATGGCTGTGACCATCAAATGTGGAACCACGTCATTCATGATTTTACACCGGAAAGATCGGTCATAATCTACGACCACCGTGGAACCGGGAAAAGCGGAGATAACTTCTCGACAGGGTGGTCAACTCGAGATTTTGCACGAGATGCTTATGCCATTCTTAAGGACGCCAACATTAAGCGCGCCCACGTTTATGGACATTCTATGGGAGGTCGCGTGGCGCAATGGTTTGCTGCCGATCACCCTGAGATGACAAGTGCTCTTATTCTTGGCGCGTCCTCAGTTGGAGACAGGAAGGGAATACCGCGCCCGGCGGAGGCCACTGCTGCAATGGAAAAGAACGATTTTGTCAGTTTACAGGCTATGTGCTTCCCGGATGAATGGCTCAGAGAGCATCCTCAAGAGGCGGCATCTGGTGCACCAAATCCACATAATAATGAAGCTTTCTTATGTCATCTGCTTGCATCGAATGAACATGACTCATGGGAAATTGCGGCGTCTATTATGTCGCCAACTCTTATCATACATGGAAGCGAAGACAGTATGACGCATCCCGCCAATTCAGACATGCTGGCGGCCAGAATTCCTTCGTCACAGCTGCTCATTATTGAAAAAGGCCGGCATGTTTACTGGGCTGGGCACCTTGAAGCACACATGGCTGTTAAATCTTTTTTAGAAAAAACTGAAGGTAAGTAAGTGCAAAACGAGCTGATGTACTTTAATTTAAAATTTTGTCGTTAGCAGGTTTTCTGTAAATAATTTCATTTTGATATAAATACTCCCACCTCTGCCAAAAAGTTAAGAGTTCTGCAGGTTCAAGCCATGCATCGCCAGCAAGCAAGGGGGAATTGCTAAAAGCATTGTGAAATATGAGGAATCTTCAGTTTGAAACATCAACTTCCGGCATAAATCAGGCTCCTTCAGTTTTTTACTTGCTAAGGGAAAAAGACATATATTAAATTTTCGCCAGAAAAATATAAATTAAACCAAACTATATGTAGTCGTTTAGTGGTTGTGTTTTTTCTTATTAGCACCCATGAAGTATGACTGACACTTTGCGAAGCTTAACTCTTCCTGGGTGCTTTATTTATAGTTTATGTGGGGAATTTAATGAATATCTTACGCTAATTAGCACATTTAACCGCAAGCGAACAGCAGGTTAAAAAATTGGAACGCAGTTAATCAGGTGCATTACACAACTCGCACCAGATTTTTTGTTATTACAATTTTTTTAACATGCAAATGCCGCAGCTGTTATGGCCCGTATTTCCCATCCTTTTAGCGAGATGGCAAAATCCGAAAGCTTCATATAGCCGAACGGCATCCTTTAGTTCGTTAAGTGTTTCAAGATAACAGGATTGGTAACCCATAGTTTTAGCCTGAGCGATAATGAAAGCGATCATACGCCTGCCCATTCCCATACCTTTTACATCACTTTGAAAATAAAGCTTCTGCATTTCACAAACATCTTTCACACCATTCAGCGCCGCAATTCCTGCACCTCCGACAATTTTGCCGTTGGCTTCCGCAATCCAGTATCCAGCGCCAGGCTGATTGTAAGCCTCGCTTAAACGCTCAAGCTCCGGATCATGGAGACTGACGCCTTCAAGATGATCAATTTTGTTCTCCTTAAAGCTGTTGCGAATGATTTCTGCTATAGCAGCATTATCTTTGCCTTCTATGGGCCGAATTATCATTTCCGCTTCTCGTTGACGGCGTGCGTTGCGCAGGCTGCTTGAGAATAGTTTTATATTGTTAAAAAAATCCTGAGTCTCTTTATCTGACGATGATGCAAGAGCTTCCTCAGTGAACCTGTCAGCATTTTCTTCCAGATGTATGAGGTGTTGCTTTCCTGATTCACTTAATCGAAATGTCGAGGCTCTGCCATCCTGATCATCATGCTCCTTTTGCAAATATCCATTCTCCATGAGGGTACGAAGCGTTCGGCTCATACTGGCCTTTTCAACACAGAGTTTTGCAGCCAGCTCTGTTGCGCCATGAGGCTTAATGTTCAGTTCAATTAGTATGTGGCTCTGAAGGGGGGATAATTCAGTTCCACTACTTCTGCGACTGAGCATGCCAAGCTCTCTGACCATTTCACGTAATGCTGAACGGAAATTGCGTATTTCGTCTTTATTCATAGGTCCTACATGATGTGAAAGCCTGCGACTGATTATACACACACTAGTTAACAGCGTTAACTAGTTTTTTAAGGCGCTGATATTTCCATAGTCGGTTCTTCGTTTGGAAGATTATTTATGATATCAGATACCTATCTAAATTTATAAATGAACTACAGATACCTTACCTTCGGCATATACAGTCATTCAGCTGCATCCTCTTTCTGCTCATAACTTTTAAAGCTGAGGCTGAGGCTGACAGGAATCCAGTTAACACTCTCAGTGTCCAGGATTACTTTGCATACTTAGTAACAGTCAGAGCTGAAGCTTTACTAAACCCCTTTTTCATAGTGTGATGAGCATAAATTCAGCTCTCTGCTTCCGCACCTCTCTGGGTATCATTAAAGCGATGTCTTGAATCAAATTCGCTGAGAAGAATCAGATTGCTTATCTAACCGATTATGAGTGTTTAGCTAATGCAGAGGCTGAACGGATAAAAGGACTGAGAGGGGATTTATACGCTCCTGAACAGCGATAAAAGAAAGCCGTCTGCCTTTATATCCAAAATGAAAATTAGAGTCATTAAAGTGCTACAGAGCCAAGGCAAGATCATAAGATATGAAATGCTGAATAAGCCTGGGATTTAACGCATCGGCTTATTCAGCGTGTGGGAGCTTGTCTAAGCTGATGGGTTGCGTTTGTTGAAACGGGCTCTGATTAAAACAAAAAATAACGGTACATAGAGAAGCGTCAGAATCGTGCCTGCCAGCGTGCCACCTAATATACCTGTACCTATAGCAATACGGCTGTTAGCTCCCGCCCCGGTAGCTACCGCAAGAGGTAAAATACCTGACATAAATGCAAGGGAGGTCATCATGATAGGGCGAAGACGCATCATGGTTGCCTGTAGCGCAGCTGCACTAAGTGTTAACCCTTGTTTGTACGCCTGTTCCGCAAATTCTATAATCAGTATAGCGTTTTTGGCTGTAAGTCCTATGGTGGTTAAAAGTGCAACCTGAAAATAGATATCATTATTCAGGCCTCTCAGCGTGACGGCTAACACTGAACCCAGGATCCCCATAGGTAAAGTAAGAAGGACACAAAATGGAACAGACCAGCTTTCATAGAGAGCTGCAAGGCAAAGGAAGACGATCAGTATAGAAACTGTGTAAAGTGCAAATAACTGGCCGCTTGCCTGCTTTTCCTGAAGTGAAAGCCCGCTCCATGCCCCCGTCGTGCCGGGCGGCAAGTCACTGACGATCCGCTCAATTGCAGTCATCGCATCTCCAGAGCTGTATCCTGCTGCATTCTGACCCTGTATTTCATACGAGGCTGCACCATTATAGCGGTTTAGACTTTCCGGACCCATGGCCCATCGTATTGTTGCAAATGCTGAAAAAGGCGTCATGGTGCCCTCACTATTGCGAACAAACCATTTACCCAGATCGGCTGGCGCTGCACGATAGATAGCGTCGCCCTGCATATAAACGCGCTTTACCCTTCCCCGATCGATAAAATCATTGACGTAAATACCTCCAAACGCACTGGATAAAGTGGTTGTAATGTCATCAAGGTTTAGTCCAAGAGATACAGCTTTATTAGTATCGATATCTATCTGTAACTGAGGTGTTTCGGGGAGAATATTCTCACGTACATCCTTTAGCTGGGGAGTATCTGCTGAATGTTCAAGGAGTCTATCTTTCATTTCCTCAAGCTTTGAACGGGTTGTTCCCCCGCTTGCCAGCAATTCATAAGTAAATCCACTGCTTTGACCCAGCCCCGGTACCGCAGGCGGAGTTAGCGCATATATCTGTGCATCTTTTATGGATGACAGCGCCTGAGTGGCTCTTCCTGCAATATCCTGAGCGCTGTTAGCCGGGCCTGATCGTTCTTCCCAGTTTTTGAGGCGTATAAATGCCATAGCAGCATTCTGCGCCGAGCCGCTGAAGTTGTATCCGCCTATTGTAAATATGACATCTGTATTTACATCATCCATAAACCAGTCGGTGATTTGTCGGTTTACCGATTCGGTGCGGCTCATGGTTGCACCGCTGGGTAATGTAGCTTGCAGTAAGATACTGCCCTGATCTTCGACAGGTAAAAAACTGCCAGGCAGGCGGGAAAATAGCAAACAAAGAGATAATCCCAGGACCGTATACAGCGTCAGCATAAGGCACGGGCGCCTCAAAGTTTTGACAATTACATGACTGTATTGATGTTCTGTTGTGTCGTAAAGAGAGTTAAAACTGCGAAAGAAACGTCCACGTGACGGCTGAGATGGCTTCAGAAGCATGCCGCATAACGCAGGTGTTAGTGTTAAAGCCACCAGTACCGAAAAGGCCATCGCGGCAATAATGGTTACTGAGAATTGCCGGTAGATTACCCCCGTAGAGCCCGGGAAAAACGCCATGGGCATAAAAACAGCACTAAGTACCAGTGCAATGGCAATCAGAGCACCTGATATTTCCTGCATCGACTTCTCGGTTGCAATTCTGGCCGTTACGCCCTCAGTATGCATAATCCTCTCAACGCTCTCTACCACCACAATAGCGTCATCAACAAGCAGCCCGATAGCGAGAACCATGGCAAACAACGTAAGTGAGTTAATGGTCAACCCGCTTAGCGCCAGCACACCAAATGTCCCGAGCAGAACAACCGGGACCGCCAGAGCCGGTATTATTGTTGCCCTAATATTTTGAAGAAAAAGAAACATGATGATGACAACCAGTCCCACAGCTTCAAATAATGTAACAACGACATCCCGGATGGATATCTTGATAAAGTCCGTACTGTCAAGAGCATAAGCCACGTCATAACCTGCCGGCATAGAATGTCGATACTCTTCAATAACCTCTTTTACACGAGCGGTAGTGTCCAGGGCGTTAGCACCGGGTGCAAGCATCACACCAACACCGGCCGCCGGGTGACCATTTAGCTGTGTAGTCATATCATAGGATTCACCACCGAGCTCAACTCTGGCAACGTCTCCCAGCCGCAAAGCGGCCCCGCTTACGTCACTTTTGACAATTATATTGCGAAACTGCTCAGCCGTCTGAAGCCGGGACTGTGCCCGCACTGTTGCTGTAAGCTGCTGGCCATCCGGGGAAGGTAATCCTCCGATTTTGCCGGCAGAAACTTGTATGTTTTGCGAACGGATTGCTGCTGAGATGTCAGAAGGCTGGAGCGAGTAAGCACTGAGCTTTAACGGGTCGAGCCATATACGCATGGCATACTGGCCTCCGAAAACCTGTATATCCCCAACACCTTCAATACGGGCAAGCGGCTCCTGCATATTACTTACAAGCCAGTCCCCCATATCCGTACTGGTACTCTTACCAGTTTTATCGTAGAGCCCCATAACAAGCAGAAAATTCGATTGTGACTTTGTGACGCTGACGCCGAGTTGCTGAACTTCAGCAGGCAAACGTGGAAGGGCTTGCTGTACCTTATTCTGCACCTGTACCTGAGCGGTATCCGGGTCCGTGCCCTGTCTGAAGGTTACGGTAATGGTAGCACTGCCTTGTGAGCTGCTACTTGAGGTGAAATAAATCAGGTTATCCAAGCCAGTCAGCTGCTGCTCAATTACCTGAGTAACGCTGTTTTCAAGCGTTTCGGCAGACGCCCCTGTATAAGTGGCGTTTATGTTAACAGAAGGTGGAGCTACGTCAGGGTACTGCTCAACGGGCAGCTGGACAATAGCAAGTGTGCCAAGGAGCATAATGAGAATAGAAATAACCCATGCAAATACGGGGCGATATATAAAGAATCTGGAAAACATGGGAAAGGCTTCACCTTGAGAGACAGCTGTTATACCTGCCGGGTGTCATTGACCTTTTTGAGGCGTACAGAATTTAATGCCCTGGCAGGCTATTAAGCCCGGTTTCATATCTCTTGCCGGGTATAAAATGATTTAAGAATTCATAAATGCGCAACGGACACCATTCACGTAAAAGGCACAGGCAGTTTCCTGCACTGTGCCTCTGCTTTAATCTTCTGATTCAGTTCTCAGAAGTGCACTGACGCCCCCACGAAAGGCCCATCAGCTATTACATTGTCCTTGGCGCCGTTTTTGCCCTGGAAAGCGGCATATTTATATCCGACCCTGACATCAATGATTGGAAGAGGACGGAACATCACCCCGGCTCCCGCTTCACGAAAACCATCTGTATGTTCTGACCATGACTCTGGTGACCAGTAGTAACGTGCATACACTCCCAGAGCAGATACCGGGAAGATACGGACATCACCACCCACAGATGCGGCATAACCTTCATCACTGTCCTTGGGAGTGGTACGCATCACTTTTACGCCCGGTGAAATTGCCCAGTTATCAGAACCGATAGCGTAATTGAGGCCGATATTTCCGACCTTACCGTCATGCTCACTTCTGAGCCATTCACCACTCAGTCCCAGCCCTGGTGTATCTGTGCCGAGGCCCAGTCTCACGTTAGAGTAATCCTCACCTACCTCTACGCCACCTTCAATTGCTGACGCCGAATGAATACCACCTGCCAGCATCAGGGTTGCAGCCAGGATAGTCATTTTTTTCACGATAAAACTCCTGCTTTTCAGTTTTATTTAAGTTTTACAACGGGGACTCTAAGACCCATCTAATGTCAGAAAACACTGCACGATCCCTGTGCGGATAGGATTACAGTCAGAAATGTCAGCGTCAGGAGAGAGTCGGCAGATAACTTCCGAATAATCCTAAAAATCAAATCAGTGTAACTCTAATGGGCTGATAAAAATAAAGCCTGCCGGACGAACACGTAAATAATTCTGCATTAGTCAGGCACGTTGCTTATCAGAAGTAAATTAGGGCATCCACAAAGTTAATTATTCCCGACATTTTTTCGGCAAAATTCTCGTTGTAACCCGCATCCTTGCGCCACTTTTTTAATAATGTTTGCTTCTGGAACAAAGTAACTGGCTGAAACTCATCAAAATTGCCTTCGAAGCATGCATTTTGACGGAATGTTTCAATTCAGCAGTACAGCTTATTGTTCAATAACCGGAGCCCTCGATAATACAAACGTATATTTTCCTCACACATCATGTATAAATCCGAACTCAGCTGACGTGAAAATAGCAAGCCGATCAGATAAATCAACGTTGTTTCACAAATCCCTGTAGCCATGGGAAAATAAAAAAATGAAGAAAAGGTAGCCCTGAAAATCGCATCATTTTCTGCATCAGATTCGGCCGTATCCCGGGGCCAGATGAAGATTAAGTCCTCAACCTTACCCCAACATTACCAGCTTCTTTTTTTTTCATGATAAAGTTGAGATATATCTTGAACACGACGGTGCATAGCATGCGAGTACTGATTATTGAAGATGAGCTGCAGATGGCCGCCATTCTGAAAGCAGCCTGCGAAAAAGATGCGATGGTTGCTGACACCGTATCCACCCTCTCGAAGGCGAAGGCCATTTTTCAGGAGGGACTTCATGATTTTGTCCTGTTGGACCGTAGGCTTCCCGACGGGGATGGTGCCTCGCTGATACCGTTTATACGCAAAAAAAATGATGCAGTGCCGGTAATATTGCTTACAGGCAGAGCTGAAATTGATGATCGTGTATCGGGACTGGATGCCGGAGCCGACGACTATATCGTAAAGCCCTTTGCTATAGAGGAACTGATGGCTCGAATAAGGGCAATTTCTCGACGTCCAGCCAAGACGGATACGCCCTCACTGGCCATTGGGAATATGTTGTATGAGTTCAGTAGCAGAAGCGTCTTTGTAGATGGTATACCTCTGCAATTACCTCGCAGGCAGGGGCTCCTGCTTGAAGCGCTTTGTACCAGAGCCCGACGTACTGTACTCAGAGAATGGCTGATTGAAAGGGCTTATGGTTTCGAGGATGAAATCCAGTCTAATTCATTGGACTCGCATATTTCGCGGTTGAGGAAATCGCTTGAAACAGCAGAAGCCTCTGTAGTTATTCATGTCATACGAGGTGTTGGTTATCTGTTGAAAGAAGTTGATAATGAAAATTAATCGTTTCCCTATTTATTTGCGCATAAGCCTCAGCATTATAATTTTTCATTTTGTTACGCTGATTTTCCTACTTCTTTATTTTGCTTTCCAGACAGGTAGTGATAATTATGGCACCATTCCTGAAAATGATATTGAAAAAATAATAAACGGTATTGGTTACGATAGCCAGGGAAAAATATCAGTGGTTGATGCTTCAGGAATTAATGACATTAGCAGTAAAAATACTTTATGGTTTGTTGCTCTGGATGAAAAGGGTAACAGGCTAGAGTGGGGTGATATCCCGCAAGCATACCGCCCTCTCATCGAAAGATTGAATATTTTTGGAGGTTCAGAACTAAACACCAAAAATAACCGTCCCGAAATGTCTTTCAGAATAGTTACGATAAATAAAGACACGCATAGTCTACATGTCATGGCAGGAGGATTTCCGATATCAGGTATAACTGCTTTCTTCAAAAGGCTGTTTTCCCTCGTAACTTACAGTATCTTCGTGCCGCTTGCTATTGCGACAGCTCTGGCTGTACCGATTATAACCCGTAAAATAATGTCAGGAATATCTGACGCAGTGGCTGATGCGAGAAACATCAGTAAGGATGATCATAACACGCGTTTGCGGGTAGATAATGTCCCATCTGAAATACTACCACTGGTTAATGCCGTAAATGATGCGCTTGAGAGGCTCAGTCAGGGCTATGACGAGCGAGATCGTTTTCTAGCCAGTGCTGCGCATGAACTCCGTGCTCCGATTGCCATTCTTGATGCCCGGATCAGTATGCTCAGCAACGAGAATTCCAGAAAAGTGTTGGCATCTGACGTTGCACGTTTATCAAACCTTGCTGAATCCCTGCTGGATATACAACGGCTCAGTCTCAAGCCTGCTTCATTTTGTCCAGTAGATATCAGAACCTTGGTGCGTCAAACCGTCGCTGATCTTGCACCACTAGTCATCAATTCAGGTTATGAGCCGGAGTTTATAAGTTGTAATCATCCTGTGATGGTGAACGCTGATACCTTTTCACTGTCCAGGGCAGTAACTAATCTTATCCAGAATGCTGTCATGCATGCCGGCGGTGGAGGCAGGATCAAAGTCAGCGTTTCTCAGGATGCGGTCATATCTGTAACGGATGAGGGGCCTGGTATAGCCTGGCACGAGCGCACTCGCATTTTTGAGCCTTTTTATCGTATTACTCCTCGCGATCAGGGTTCTGGTTTAGGACTACACCTAGTGAAAGAAATTGTCAGCCTGCACAATGGAAGAATAGAGGTGAGCGAAGGTTATAAAGGCGGAGCAGTGTTTGAAATTTCGTTACCCTTAATGCTCAGTAAAAATAATATTTAAATCTGGACATGGCCAGAATGGAGTAATGGTGATGTTTATATGGGTAGTAATTCTATGTTAAATAAAGGCGAAAATCGCTATAACTTTCTATTGCCGAATGGCACCCGGTAAACCCGAACGGGGTAACGGGGTAACGGGTTAAGGCTGCAAATATCCTGGTAAATCAGAAAGTCATACCAGAGACGGATCGCAGACAGGCGAAGCTGAAGCGTGGCGCTTGCCGCAGGAAAAGGCATGCCGGGCAGCTGAGGGCTGATGTAGGCGGCCAGGTCTTCAAACCGTGCCTTTTCAGGTGCAATTCTGCTCTGACGGCAGAACGCAAAATAATGGTGGAGGGCACTTCGGTAGGCTGTGAGCGTGGCTGGCGCACGCCCCAGGTCGGACAGCAGCTTCAGCCAGCGCTCTGCCAGTAACAGGACGTGTTCATCCGGCGGGATCAGCATTGCGTTCACCTCTGGCAGCAATATCGCTGCTTAAAGTTTACTCACTCAATGTTGCATTCCACTTAACTTACTACAGCGCATAGTTTGAGCTGAACACGTGTATCTTTTCCGGATAGTCCTGCGTTTTTATCTGGAACCACGGTGCACCCATTTTTATGCCCAGAGCTTTTGCGCCAGCAGAGCGCGCAATAACGCAGCCATCGTTGTTACTGAGCACGACTACCGGCCTTCCACGCAGGTCCGGACGGAAAAGCGTCTCACAGCTGGCATAGAAAGAGTTGACGTCAGCCAGTCCGAACATGGGCATAATTATCTCCGACGGGCACGGGTACTGTTAAAGAACCAGGTGACAACGCCGAGCAGCTGCAGCTCTTCCGGATAGATGGCGGCGTAAGCAGGATTCATTGGCAGCAGTGCCACCCTCGGGATCAGCTGCAGGCGCTTAACTGTGAACTCACCGCCAACCTCGGCAATGACGATGTCGCCATGCGTGGGTGGCTCCGCGCGATCGACCACCATAACATCACCGTCATAAAGCCCCAGCTCCTGCATGCTGTTGCCACTGGCCCGTACGAAGAATGTGGACGCCCGTCTGCGAATACAGAGTTCATTCAGGTCCAGCTCTTTCTCTACATAATCCTGAGCAGGGGAGGGAAAGCCGGCTGAGCAGGGATCTGCGTACAGCGGTACCTTTACCTTTGGGGTAAAAATCGGCGGCCATAACAGTGTCAGACCCTGAGCGTAACAGACCGCTTTCATAACGCGGCGTCCCGGAGGTGCTGCCGTGTACGGATTAGAAAAAAAAATGTAAAGCACATAAAAATCCCCCTTTAAATTATACTGGTTATATGAACAGTATTATTGAGTCAGGAATTTCTGGCAAGAGGAAGCGAAACGGTTATGGCTAAAGCTGTTGTCAGAGCGCTGGAATTTTACCGAAATGCTGAGCTATGGCCGCTTTATATGCTCTGCCACTGCAGCCGGATTAGCAGGGTATAAAAGGCTTTCTTTTTGAGCGCAGCACTTTTATGGCGGGAAGAGGCTTGACCATTCAGTCCGCTTTAAATTATATTTCCATTATTCTGGAAATATAGATTTGGTGATGATGTGGACATACAAAATGCTGCGGCTGCTCTCAGGGAACTGGGACACGTGACGCGACTGGGAATTTACCGTGAACTGGTGAAAGCCGGGCCAGAAGGACTGCCCGTGGGTGACATCCAGAAAAGACTGGCTATTCCGGCCTCCACGCTCAGCCATCACCTTTCTGCGCTGATGTCCGCTGGCCTCATAAGCCAGGAACGGCAGAGCCGTACCCTGTTCTGCAGGCCCTGCTATGCGCAGCTTGAGCAGCTGATGGCCTTTCTGACGGAAGAGTGCTGCGCCGCTGGCAGCTGCTGCAGCCTGTCGGCCACGATTACTCATAAAGAGACTCTATTGTGAATAACGTCAATGATGCCCTGAACAATATCGATCCGACGCTCCTGGATGCACCGCTGACGGAAGAAAAATTAAAGGCCGAAGAGGTGGCGCATCCGGCCCGCATACTGATGCTCTACGGCTCGCTGCGGGAGCGCTCTTACAGCCGACTCACCACGGATGAGGCCGCCCGGCTGCTAACGGCCATGGGAGCGGAGGTGAAGATATTCAATCCGTCCGGCCTGCCGCTGCCGGATGATGCACCTGAGACGCATCCGAAGGTCGCAGAGCTGCGAGCGTGTAAACCAGCGCAGCATATAAAAAAGCCGGCATCTGCCGGCTTTTTCACATTTGCTATGCCCGCAGCCTGGTGAAACATCAGTGGCTGACGCGGTTTCCGTGCTCATCAATGACGGCTTCGCCGTCCTCTTTGGTAAACGCTCCCTTCTGCGGGTCCGGCAGTATGTCCAGAACCATTTCTGAGGGGCGACACAGCTTCGTTCCGAGCGGCGTCACCACCACCGGACGATTAATGAGGATTGGGTGAGCCAGCATCGCATCGAGCAGTTCTTCATCGCTGAACCGGTCTTCGGCAAGGCCAAGCTGCTCGTAGGGATCGGTATTTTTACGCAGCAGGGCACGCACGCTGATGCCCATGTCCGCAATCAGCTTTTTCAGATCTTCGCGCGACGGAGGAGTTTCCAGATACAGAATTACCGTGGGCTCGGTGCCGCTGTTGCGGATAAGCGCCAGGGTATTGCGGGACGTCCCGCAGGCCGGATTGTGGTAAAGAGTGATGTCAGTCATAAGGGTACTCCGTAAAGGGGCTGTGCAGGCGCTGCCCCCGGCGTTAAGGTTAAACAGACAGGCGCAAAGCCAGCGCGGCCAGCCTCACAAAAAGTACCGGCAGGATCATCACGATGCCCACGCGGAATTAGTAGCCCCGGCTGAAGATAATATTTTTCTGCGTCAGGACGTGCAGCCACAGCAGGGTAGCGAGGCTGCCGCATGTATTTTAACGCTCCTGCTGACTGGGTGGGTTTGCTTGTCATGACACGCTTGTTTTATGCCTGTGCAGCCAGATCAGTTTGTAGGCAGCAGGAATAATGAATAGGGAAAGCAGCGGAGCTGTAATCATTCCACCAATCATGGGTGCTGCAATCCGGCTCATGACTTCTGAACCCGCTCCGGTTCCCCAGAGAATGGGTAGCAGACCCGCAATGATCACTGCCACTGTCATGGCTTTTGGCCGGACACGCAGAACTGCACCATGGTAGAGGGCTTCATCAAGTCTTTCAGATGTGAATGTCTCCCGGCGGGACAATTCCGGGTGGGCTTCAATGGCATGACGCAGATACATCAGCATGACCACTCCAAATTCTGCCGCCACCCCGGCCAGGGCGATAAATCCGGTTCCGGTTGCCACAGACATGTGGAAGTCCTGCCAGTAGAGGAACCATATTCCCCCGACGAGGGCGAACGGAAGACTCATCAGGATCAGCAGGGCTTCATCTGCCCGGCGGAAGGCGAGGTATAACAGAATGAAAATGATCATCACCGTCATCGGTACCATCAGTTTCAGTTTCTTGTTGGCGTGCTCCAGTAACTCAAATTGGCCGGAGAATGACACACTGGTACCCGGTCTAAGTTTCACTTTCTGGCTGATGGCCGTCTTAATATCGTTTACCACCGAAACCATATCCCTGCCGCGCGCATCAATATAAATCCAGCTGGCAGGTCGGGCATTTTCCGTTTTCAGCATGGTTGGTCCGGAAACGACCTTAACGTCAGTCACATCCCCCAGCGTGATTTGCTGCTTCATCGGTGTCAGGATCGGCATCTGTTTCAGCGCCTGCGGACTGTTCCGGTAATCCTGCGGGTAGCGGATATTAATCGGATACCGGGCCACGCCCTCAACCGTTTCCCCAACCGTCGCGCCGCCGATAGCTGAGGAGACGAACAGCTGGACATCACCCACCGTCATCCCGTAGCGGGAGGCTTTTTCACGGTTAATATCGATGTCAATGTAGCGCCCGCCCTCCAGTCGCTCAGCCAGAGCAGATACCACACCCGGCACGGTTTTGGCTACCGCCTCAATACTCTGCGCCGTTGCATCGATATCGGACAGAACAGTACCTGACACCTTGATACCTATCGGACTTTTGATCCCGGTAGAGAGCATATCAATACGGTTACGAATGGGGGGCACCCAGAGGTTAGCCAGTCCGGGTAAACGGACCGTTTTATCGAGTTCGTCAATAATCTTGTCAATCGTCATGCCGGGCCGCCACTGATCCTCTGGTTTGAGCTGGATTGTGGTTTCCATCATTTCGAGCGGCGCGGAATCCGTCGCGGTCTCGGCCTTCCCGGTCTTGCCAAAAACAGAAGCTACTTCAGGTACGGTTTTGATGAGCTTATCCGTGGTCTGTAAGAGCGCAGCGGCCTCTGCCGGCGATACGCCCGGCAATGTTGAGGGCATATACAACAGGTCGCCCTCATTTATCTTCGGCAAAAACTCGCCGCCCACCTGACTCAGGGGCCAGATAACCGTGAAGATGGATAAGGTCGCAACCAGCAGGGTTGTTTTTGGCCAGTGAAGTACTCGCAGCAGCAAAGGATGATACGCTTTGATCAGCAGCCGGTTCAGGGGATTGCTGGTCTCGGCAGGAATTTTCCCCCGGATCCAGAATCCCATCAGAATCGGGATGACGATGATGGCCAGCGCGGCCGCGCCCGCCATGGAGTAGGTTTTCGTAAAGGCCAGCGGACCAAACAGACGACCTTCCTGTCCTTCCAGGGTAAAAATAGGAATAAAGGACAGGGTAATGATCAGCAGACTGATAAACAGCGCGGGTCCCACTTCAACGGAGGCATCGGTGATAACCTTCCAGCGCGTTGCGTTGTCAATCTGCTCATCCGGATGCTGATGATCCCACTCTTCCAGCCGTTTATGCGCATTTTCAATCATCACGATGGCCGCATCTACCATCGCCCCTACTGCAATGGCGATCCCTCCCAGCGACATTATATTGGCGTTCAGCCCCTGGAAATGCATGACAATAAAGGCGATACACAGACCAAGGGGCAGAGAAATGATCGCCACCAGGGCAGAACGAACATGCCACAGAAACAGGGTGCAGACGATGGCCACCACGATAAACTCTTCCAGGAGTTTGTAGCTGAGGTTGTCAATGGCCCGGTCAATTAACTGGCTGCGATCGTAGGTACTCACAATATCAACGCCCTCAGGCAAACTTGCCTTCAGGGTCTCCAGTTTATCTTTCACTGCCGTGATAACGTCGCGCGCATTTTTACCCGACCGCAGGATCACGACGCCGCCGGCGACTTCTCCCTGACCGTTAAGCTCTGCTATACCACGCCGCATTTCAGGCCCGGTCTGCACGCGGGCCACGTCCCGCAGATAAATCGGTACACCGTTTTCTCCGGTTTTCAGGACGATGTTATTGAAATCGTCTATGGACTGGAGGTAACCGCTGGCCCGGACCATGTACTCCGCTTCGGCGATTTCAATGGATGAGCCACCGGCTTCCTGATTAGATGACTCAAGGGCCTGTTTTACTTCAGGCAGGCTGATGCTGTACTGGGTTAGTTTCTCCGGGTTGACCTGGATTTGGTACTGCTTGACCACACCGCCTACTGATGCCACTTCCGCGACGTTAGGGATAGTTTTCAGTTCAAATTTCAGGAACCAGTCCTGCAGGGAGCGCAGTTCGGAAAGGTCGTGTTTGCCGCTGTGATCAACCAGAGCATATTCAAATATCCAGCCTACACCTGTGGCATCAGGCCCGATTTCCGAGCTTACACCGGCAGGCAGTTTCCCCTGAACCTGATTTAGGTATTCCAGCACACGCGAGCGGGCCCAGTACAGATCGGTCCCGTCCTCAAAAATGACATAAACGTAGGAATCGCCAAACTGGGAAAAACCGCGCACGGTCTTGGCACCGGGTACGGACAGCATGGTGGTCGTGAGCGGATACGTAACCTGGTTTTCAACAATCTGCGGAGCCTGACCAGGATAGCTGGTTTTGATAATCACCTGTACATCGGACAGATCGGGTAGCGCATCCACAGGGGTGTTGATGATAGTCCAGGTGCCCCAGACACTGAGAAACAGAGCGGCCATCATAACGAGGAAACGGTTGGCAACCGATCGCCGTATAATCCATTCAATCATCGTCGTCTCCTCAATGACCGGAATGTGTATTTGCAGACGGAGCGGACATTGCCGGCATTGTGCCGTCCGTTGTTTCCGGATGACGCATACGTTCCAGTGCGCCCGTAATGTTGGCTTCGGAGTCAATCAGGAACATGCCGCTGACTACTACCGTATCACCTTCATTGAGACCGGTGCCGATACCGGACTGTTGCTGAGATTCGTGGAGAACATGGACCCTTTTTGGCACAAACCGACCTTCTGCATCGACAGTAATCACGCGCTGTTCTTTACCGGTGTCAATAACGGCCTGGGACGGGATCAGCAACATTTCCTGGCTCCGGGTATTCAGTTTCAGATAAGCATTCATGCCCGGTTTAAGGCGTTCGTCCTTGTTTGATACCTGCAGACGTACCTGAAGGGTCCGGGTGGTTTGATCGACGCTGGGAAGAATGTTCCATTTTTCCACATGGAACGATTTATCCGGATAGGCCGGTACTGAAATTTCAAATTGAGAGGTGTCTTTCAGGAGATAGGCGATGGATTCGGGTACTGCTGCACTGATCCAGACCGGATCCATCCCCTGAATCTGTGCCACCACTTTATCTTTTGAGATATTCATACCAGTGCGCAGGTCAAACGCCGTAATGACACCGTCTATCGGTGCCGTAATGGTAAACCGGGTCTGAATACTCCGGGTTGACCGCAGTCTCTGGATATCCTTTTCCGGCATTCCGGCCAGACGAAGTCGTTCAAGCACACCTTTAATTTGCGTTGGTGTTCCTCCGGTACCAGATAACAGGAGAAACTCACTTTGTGCTTCCACCCATTCCGGAATGGTGATATCGATAAGCGGTGTACCTTTCTTCACATGATCGCCAATCGTCAGGGGATACACTTTTTCGACGAAACCGTCAGAGCGCGCCTGCACAATGACAAACTGATATTCGTTGTAACTAACATTGGCCGGTATTGTCTGTGAATAATTCAGCATTCCGCGCATGACTTTTTGCGTTTTTAATCCCAGATTCTGAACCTGAGTTGGATCAATACGGATCCCATCGCTGATTTTCTCGCCGCTTTCATCTGCATATTTTGGCACCAGGTCCATGTCCATAAAGGGAGATTTTCCGGGTTTATCAAATTTGGTATCCGGTTTCATCGGGTCATACCAGAAAAGTACCTTTCGCTCCGGTGCCTTTTGTTCCGTTTGTACTGTTTTTCTTCCTGGGTTTATATACTGCAAGGCAGTAACCGATATCAGCCCTCCTGCTATCAGGCTGCTGATAATTATTGCAGCATATTTTATCTTTAAAGAAGCCATACAATTTCTCGCTGAAAAATCAAAACACCTGACATATGCGCCTGATCATTAATTCACAGAAATTTCTTTTTAAATGTTCAGGCACACTGGATGTATTCGCTCCGGGCTGACAGTCATGATTGCGTAACGTTAATGCTTTTGAGTAAGGAGATATTGCCCTGCTGAATAAACGAGAAATCAACGTGGTTACCGGTTTTCAGCGCATTAATGGTGTCGTCTGCATTCATAAAGGTGAAGCGCATGGTCATTGCAGGCCAGCCCACCTCAGGGATAGCTTCGTGCGAAATGGTGATTTTTTTACTGTTCATATCAATGTCTTTAACGACACCGTTGCTATTAATAATTTGCTGTGACGAAGCATCACTGGCAGCATTCATATCGCCATGGTGATGTATTTCAGCATGAAGACCGGCAGAAAACATGACAGAGAAGGCGCCCAATAAAACGGCTTTAAGTGAATTACGCATTTTTTATTTCCTGATTAATTAAATAAATTTACTGTACCCAACCGCCACCCAGTGCGGTGAATAGATTGATTTCGTTAACCTGCCGGGAATATGTAAGATCGAGAATGGTTTGCTGTGTCGTGAACAGGGAGCGTTCTGCGTCCAGCACTTCAATGTAGCTGACAGCACCACTTGAATATAATCCTCTGGCACGCTGGAGGGTTATCTGAAGTGAATCGAGATAACGCTGCTGTGCCTCAAGTTGCTGGTTAAGGCTGTCCCGCAGCGCAAGCGTATCGGATACATCCTTAAAGGCGGACTGAATTTTTTGTTCGTAGTTAACCAGCGACTGTTGTTGGCGAATTTCGGCCAATTTCAAATTGGCTTTGTTCCTGCCAGCATTAAAAACAGGAATTTCAATTTTGGGAATAAAATTCCACATTCCGCTTCCTGGCATAAAGAGGCTGGACAGCTCCGTACTGCTTGCGGAAAGACTACTGGTCAGGGTAATAGATGGGAAAAACGCCGCTCGCGCTGCGCCAATATTGGCATCAGCTGCTTTGAGCTGGTATTCCGCTTCCATGATATCCGGGCGCTGCAGTAAAATTTGTGACGACAGGTTTGGTGGCAGTTTTACTGGTGCGATCTCACCACCTTTCATCGTTTTTTCTGACGGCAGTGCGCGGTAGGTTCCCAGCAGCAGTCGCAGGGCATTGTTTGCCTGCGCCAGATCGCCTTCTCGTTTGGCTATCTCAGCGCGGGTACTTTCGATTTGTCCCCTGGCCTGTTCAAGCGCCAGAACGTTCGTACTCCCGGTCACCAGCTGTTGCTCAACGAAATCATAAGACTGTTGATAATTTTTCAGCGTTTCCCGCGCAATACGGAGTTGTTCGTACGCCAGTTGCTGGCTGAAATAACTCTGTGAAACGTTGGATACCAGCAGGATGTGTACGGCCCGACGGGCTTCTTCGCTGGCAAAATAGTTCTGGCGGTCAGCTTCACTCATGTTCTTAAGCTTGCCGAAAAAATCGAGTTCATAGCTGAGCTCCAGACCCGCGTCGTACTCCTGTGCGGTCGGCTTGTCATCTTTCAGACCAACGCGGTAGGTGATCCCGGATGAAGCATTCAACTGGGGATAACGGTCTGCATCCGTGACGTTGAACTGGGCCCGGGCCTCTTCAACCTTCAGGGCGGCCATTCTCAAATCACGGTTGTTTGTCAGGGCTTCATCGATCAGCCGGGTAACCTGGGGATCGACAAAAAAAATACGCCAGCCCGTATCCTGATAGCCATTTACCGCTGGCGTCAGGCTGTTGCGTGACAAAGAAAACTGCTGTGGTACTGGCGCTGCCGGCCGCTGATAGTCAGGTGCCAGCGAAACGCAGCCAGCCAGTATAAAAATCATGCTGATGCTTAATAGTTTTAATTTGAACATAACGCTTCTCTTCCAGGCAGGCCTGGTAAATGGTTCAAATGAAGTCCAGAGTATTGATAGGGGGGATGTTACAGAATGCTCTCTGTTTGCCAGGTGACTGGATAATGACAATGCTGTCATTTTTAACGTAAGCCGTTGATTACATGCTTAGGCTAAATAGAATGAATGGCACGGGTAGTCAGCCAGGGGAGCAAGATGAAAATACTGATCGTTGAAGATGAAGTAAAAACTGGTGAGTACCTCAGTAAAGGGCTTACTGAAGCGGGATTTGTAGTTGATCACGCCGATAATGGTCTGACCGGATATCATCTCGCCATAACAGCCGAATATGATTTACTGATTCTGGATATCATGCTCCCGGATGTAAACGGCTGGGATATTATTCGTATGCTTCGTGCCGCAGGTAAAGGTATGCCTGTTTTGCTGCTTACGGCTCTCGGCACCATTGAGCACCGGGTTAAAGGACTTGAGCTGGGCGCGGACGATTACCTGATCAAACCATTTGCGTTTGCTGAGCTTCTTGCCCGAGTCAGGACACTTTTACGACGGGGTAACACAGTCATCACGGAAAGCCAGTTTAAGGTGGCTGATCTGATGGTAGACCTTGTTTCAAGGAAGGTTAGCCGCGTAGGGAAACGTATCTTGCTGACGAGTAAGGAGTTCTCTCTACTGGAATTCTTCATTCGTCATCAGGGAGAGGTGCTGCCCCGTTCGCTGATTGCATCGCAGGTCTGGGATATGAACTTTGACAGCGATACTAATGCTATAGACGTGGCAGTAAAACGCCTCAGGGCAAAGATAGACAACGATTATGAGCCTAAGCTGATCCAGACGGTCCGCGGCGTGGGATATATCCTGGAGGTTCCGGATGCGTTTTAATTTCTCAGGGCGCCCTTACTCTCTCGCACTGAGACTAACCTTCTTTATCAGCCTGTCCACCATAATTGCGTTTTTTGCTTTTACCTGGTTTATGCTGCATTCCGTTGAAAAACACTTTGCAGAGCAGGATGTGCGGGATCTGAAACAAATCAGTATCGCGATGAACAGAATACTGCAGACACCTGTAGCTCCGGACCAAAAAAAAATAAGTAAAATCAAAGAGTCCATATCAGATTACCGCAACGTCGCTGTTCTTATTTTGACTGATGGGGGTGACGTGTTGTTCAGTTCACCACAAGGAGCGACGTTACGTTCTGTGGTCAATGCATCAAACTTTACAGCGCATAGTCGGGCCAGGGAAATATTCCTCTGGACAGTAAAAGAGCCAACTTTACTTATGCGCAACGGCTCTGACATGAAAATGGAGACTTACAGAATCGTTGCATCTTCAGGCAAAGCAACGCTTAACGGAAAACCACAGACGTATCAGATGATAATTGGGCTCTCGATTGACTTTCATCTTCATTACCTTGAAGCACTAAAAAAGAATTTAATTGCCATTGCCTTCGTAATCAGCCTGTTGATCATTTTCATTATCCGCATAGCGGTTCGCCAGGGTCATCTTCCTCTCCGCAACGTCAGCAAGGCCATTAAAAATATTACCTCGGAGAACCTGGACATGAGACTGGAACCGTCCAAAGTTCCCATCGAGCTGGAGCAACTGGTAATATCGTTTAACCATATGATTGCAAAGATTGAGGATGTATTTACGCGACAGGCAAATTTCTCTGCTGATATCGCCCATGAAATCAGAACGCCCATAACCAACCTGGTTACACAGACTGAAATCGCGCTAAGTCAGCACAGGACGCAGAAAGAGCTGGAAGATGTGTTGTATTCCAGCCTGGAAGAGTATAACAGAATGACAAAAATGGTCAGCGACATGCTTTTTCTGGCACAGGCTGATAATAATCAATTGATCCCCGAGCGGATAATGTTTGATCTCCGCACAGAAGTGGTCAAAGTGTTTGATTTTTTCGAAGCCTGGGCAGAAGAACTCAATGTTTCTCTGCAATTAAACGGGTCGGGCTGCCTTATTAAAGGAGACCCACTTATGTACCGAAGGGCATTAAATAATCTTCTGTCTAACGCTCTGCGTTATACGCAGTCAGGGAAGACAGTTACTGTAACCATTGCGGGAAGTGAGAATAGTGTTCAGCTTATAGTTGAAAATCCAGGAAAACTGATACCTGCAGAACACCTGCCACGTTTGTTTGATCGGTTTTATCGCGTCGATCCATCGCGGCAAAGGAAGGGGGAAGGCAGTGGGATTGGTCTGGCGATTGTAAAGTCAATCGTGAACGCACATCACGGAAAAGTGTGGGTCGAATCAGATACAGTTTCGACACGATTCATATTGCTATTACCACGAATGGCTACATAGTTTCCCGAACGCCTCCAGTTTTTTCGATGAATAATAAATATATTACAGAGGTGTCATTAAGCTGTCACGCCTTCAACAGAATGCAGCTGGTAGAATCGTCCTCACTAAGCAGGCGGAACAGTCTTTATGGATCAATATCAGCAGAAATCGCAGGCACTGAGTTACGCATATTATCTTTTTTTAAGATGAAATCAGTCTGGCTTGTAAGTTCTTTAGTTGATGACATCTTTGACAGTCCGTTATTTATTCCATTATCAACGGGAAACTTATTATGAAAAGTTTAATCTTCGCTTCCTCTGTCGGACTTAGCTTAATTCCTTCAGCCTGGGCGGATGGAAATATCAACATTCATGAGCATGTTAATAATGCCCAGGCGGCAGCGCATCAGCAACAGTTTTCATCCGTTCCTGAATCTGTCAGGGGGGAAGTATTACAAATGAAGAGTATGGATCAGCATGAACAGGCCCTTAATGTTCATAATTCCATGAAAAATGGTGCTTCTGATGCCCATCAGAAAATGGCGAAGAACCATCAGAAAATGTCAGATGATATGGCCGGCATGAAATCAAGTACCGCGCCATCTTTTGCAGAAATGGATGAACATGAAAGGGCCGCCGTTGCCCACGAAAATATGAGTAACGGCCAGTCAGAAGCACACCAGTCAATGGCTGCAATACATCGCGGTATGAAGTAAAACTGACGGAAGCGGGTTGCTATATCAGTCCTTAATGTTTTTGCAGATGTAGATATTCTTACCTTAAAGATACGATCCCTTTATTCAAATTAGCCCCTATATGGGGCTTTTTTGCAACGCTTACAAAAAATAAACATCTTTTTTATAAGATTTAATTTTTATTTTCCTGCTGCAATTGAAGATGTTATCGCTTTGAACTAATGGCGAGGAGTTCTGTTGAAGCTGTTTCAATCAGCTTAGTTTTTTTACATGGCTGAGTGTGATGTTTCTCAATAAATAATTTGCTTAATGTCGCTTGTTTTTTGAGTGATGCCAAATCACATTAATCAATTCCTCTGGCAATTATTTTAAATATTCACGGCTGAAGCAAGAGCACACCTTTCTGAACGGTTTAGAGTTTTTCATTATGCATAATAGCGGCGTATACGACATGAAATGTAAAAAACTGACTTACAAAATCTATAGGCTCTGATGATATCCTGTAAGCGGTTGTATATTCATTTTGATGCTTTCTACCGTTTCAACATGAGGCCTTTCAGGCTTAACCTGAAGATAAATCGCAGATTGCAGTGCAGGTTAGGGCGATTAGCTGGCAGACAAGACCTGAACCGGGTGAAAAAAGGGAAATACAGTTACACCTTACTGCACGTTGAGTAAACCGGGGGCTGCGGTAAAAAGAATGTTTAAAATATAAAAATGTAGCCCGCCACAGTCAGCGGGCCGGCTGAAATCAGCCTGAAAGAAGATTTACCGGAAATACATTAATGATGAGGGTAATACACAACACATCCCGGATGCAGTGGCAAGGAAGAACAGAAAACTCCGGGCGAATTTTCTGTCCACATACTATCCGTTATTTCTCTTCCAGCATCATTTTACGGTGCATATCGATAATGCTCTGATGCGCAGCTGAGTTTGCATTATCCATGCTCTCATGCGCAAGAATGGCACGTTCATGCTCATTCATCGCAGAGACAGAAACACGGTTATCAGTGTTATCTAGTGCTGTTTCAGGATGCTGCTGTGCCCATGCGGACGAAGCGGAAATCAGGATCACAAGAGGGATAAGCTTTACTTTTTTCATGGTGGCAGTCCTTAACGTTGAATGTAAAATAAGAATAAACAATTACCGGCCGGGTTTACCTGTGGCCTTAGTGATGTTCATCGTACAGAAGAAAAAACGTTACGGCGAAAAATGACAGAAATGTAATTTATAAACAGTGCGTTCCAACATTACACAATTGTAATCACACAAAGTCTGTAGCTGTGGTAGCTTTCCGGTAACAAAAAATTTTTCATCCTGAACGGTAAGCACGGCTTGTGCTTCCGGAGCGGAGAGAGCCATTCTCCCGGGATAACAGAAAATTGCCGGAGTTCAGTCATGCAGCTTAAAAGTTCACGACGTAATTTCATTAAAGGGATCACTGCCGCTGGCATTGTGGGCGGACTGGGCCTGCGAACATTCGATGCATTCTCGGCGGTAAGCCTGATGCAGTCCCGCACACTTACCGGCACAGACTTTGATCTGTTTATTGGCGAGACGCCGCTAAATATCACCGGTAAAACCCGGTATGCAAAAACCATTAATGCCGGCCTGCCAGGCCCTCTGTTGCGCTGGAAAGAAGGCGATACCGTTACATTAAGAGTTAAAAATCGCCTTTCTGAACCGACATCAATTCACTGGCATGGCATTCTTCTGCCGGCGAATATGGATGGCGTACCGGGACTGAGTTTTCATGGTATTGAGCCGGACGATACCTATGTTTACTCCTTTAAGATAAAGCAGAACGGTACATACTGGTATCACAGCCATTCCGGCCTGCAGGAGCAGGAAGGTGTCTATGGCCCGATTATTATTGATGCAGCTGAACCAGAACCGTTTGTCTGGGACAGCGAACACATAGTCATGCTTACCGACTGGTCTGATGAAAAAGCATCAGACATTCTCGCCAAACTGAAAAAGCAGTCCGATTATTACAACTTTGCGAAACCTACCGTTTCTGACTTTTTCCGTGACGCCAGGGAAAAAGGTCTAGGCAGTACGTTGTCCGATCGGAAAATGTGGGCGGAAATGAAGATGAATCCGACGGATCTGGCTGACGTCAGTGGTGCCACATATACCTATCTCATGAACGGGCAGGGCCCTGGAAAAAACTGGACAGGGCTGTTCCGTAAAGGCGAGAAGGTACGCCTGCGTTTCATTAACGGTTCCGCCATGACCTACTTTGATGTGCGCATTCCGGGGCTGAAAATGACGGTCGTGGCGGCTGATGGCCAGTATGTCACGCCTGTTGCTGTTGACGAGTTCCGCATCGCTGTGGCCGAAACTTACGATGTAATCGTGGAGCCGGCTGAAGATGCCTACACTATTTTCGCGCAGTCTATGGACAGAAGCGGCTACGCTCGCGGCACGCTGGCTGTCCGTGAAGGGCTTTATGCTCCGGTACCGGCTCCCGATCCTCGCCCCTGGCTGACTATGGACGATATGGGTATGGGCGGCATGGATCATGGCAGCATGGGCGATATGGATCACAGCCAGATGCAGAGCATGAATAACGACACCATGACGGGCATGGATGGTAATGCTATGCAGGCTATGGATGGCTCTGGTGTCTCCGGAGCTGCAGAAAGTATGCCGGAAATGGACCATAGCGCCATGGCCGGGATGGATCACGGCAGTATGAGTGGCATGGGGGACATGCAGAAACATCCTGCATCTGAAACAGACAATCCTCTGGTTGATATGCAGGCCATGATGCCGGCGCCTAAATTAAGTGACCCGGGCATTGGTCTGCGCAATAACGGCAGAAAAGTCCTTACGTATGCCGATCTGAAAAGCACATTTGACGATCCGGACGGGCGTGAGCCATCGCGTACCATCGAGCTACATCTCACCGGACATATGGAAAAATTCGCCTGGTCATTCAACGGTATTAAATTCTCCGATTCAGAACCGGTTACGTTGCGATATGGCGAACGCGTGCGTGTGGTGCTGGTTAACGACACGATGATGACGCACCCCATTCACCTGCATGGTATGTGGAGCGATCTGGAGGATGAGGACGGTAATTTCCTGGTACGCAAACACACTATCGATATGCCTCCGGGTACCCGCCGAAGCTATCGGGTGACTGCCGATGCACTCGGGCGGTGGGCTTATCACTGTCATCTTCTTTTCCATATGGAAACCGGCATGTTTCGTGAAGTCCGGGTTACAGAGTGAGGTAGCGATAATGTCAGTTTCAGGATGGAATGATATGACAAAGTATTTTTCACGTTCCGCTGCAGGTTTGCTGGCCTGCACTGCGTTTGCCGGAGCGATAGTGATGCCCGTGTTTGCAGCACCTACGGGACCATCTGACAATTTACAACAGCATGATATGTCAGGCATGGACCATTCTGCTATGCAGGGAATGGATCATGCGTCTATGGAAGGAATGACGCCTGGGACATCCGGTATGGAGGGTATGGAATCCATGCAGCCCGCGGCGCCAGCAGAAAGCCGTACACCCATTCCGCCGGTTACGGAGGCGGACCGTAAGGCAGCATTCCCGGACGTACATGGGCATAAGGTTCATGACGACAGCATAAATTACTTTGTGCTTGCCGATCAGCTGGAATGGCAAAAAAACAACGATCCGGGTGGCTTCAGCTGGGATGTAAGCGGCTGGGCTGGCGGGGATATCAATCGACTCTGGTTACGTAGCGAAGGTGAAACCACCCGAGGTAAAGCCGAATCCGCAGAAGTTCAGGCTTTATGGGGGCATGCACTGACACCCTGGTGGGACGTGGTTGCCGGTGCCCGGCAGGATTTCAGACCCGGAAAACCGCAAACCTGGCTGGCTGCTGGTTTTCAGGGCATGGCGTTGTACAACTTTGAAAGTGAGCTGACTGCGTTTGCCGGCGAGCAGGGACGGACAGCGCTCAGGCTGGAAGCCGAATACGATGTGCTGCTGACCAATCGCCTGATCCTGCAACCTTCCTTTGAGGCGAATATTTACGGGAAAGATGATGAGGCACGGGAAACCGGTAAAGGCCTTTCCAGTACCGAACTTGCTCTTCGCCTTCGCTATGAAGTGAAAAGAGAATTTGCACCTTACGTGGGGGTTTCGTGGAGCCAGCTCTATGGCAATACTGCTGATATGGCTGCCCGTGAAGGTGAAAAAGATAATGAAGTGCGCTTCCTCCTCGGGGCTCGCATGTGGTTCTGATGCAGTTAATTCAAACAAAACAGGTATTATTATGAAACATTCATCTGCCAAATATTTCTTCGCTTTAATTGCTTCTGGCGCGGCTTTTGCTGCACAGGCGCATCCGGAACTGGCGTCTGCTGTCCCTGCTGATAAGTCTCAGATAACGGCACCGTCTAAACTGGAACTGCATTTCACCGAAAATCTGGTAACGAAATTTTCCGGTGCCCGTCTTGTAATGACCGCCATGCCGGGCATGTCTTCTCATGCGCCAATGCCGGTTGCGGCTAAAGTCTCAGCGGGCAGCGATCCGAAAACGATGATTATCACACCGGCAAAAACTCTGCCTGCAGGAACCTATAAAGTGGAATGGCGGGCGGTATCTTCTGATACTCACCCCCGGACCGGCAACTACAGTTTCAGCGTGAAGTAATACCATGAACGATCAGACTTTTATTATCATCCGTTTTTTTCTTTACCTTGATCTTATGCTTCTTTTTGGCCTGCCTTTATTCGAAATTTATGGGGTAAAGGGAGTATTGAAGAAATCGGTATCGTTGTTCAGCGTCTGGTCGTTCTTTTTTACGCTCATCTCTGCTTGCATGGTTTTGTCCCTTGCAAATATGCTGCTTGTCGCTCAGGCCATGAGTGGCGTCAGTGATCCCGGCGAACTGACTCTCCATATTATGGAGATGGTTGTCGGGGAAACTGCAGTGGGCATGAGCTGGGTTATCCGCTTCGCTGCACTGGTCATGGCGTTTATCGGGCTTGGCCTGCGGCTCAGGCATGTCGGGCTGTCACGTTATGTGCTTACCCTGTCCGGCGGTATAGCACTTGCTACACTGGCATGGGGCGGGCATGCGGCAATGAATGACGGCATCAGCTACTATCTTCATCTTCTGAGCGATATCATTCATCTGACAGCGGCCGGGGCCTGGATCGGTGCACTGGCGGCTTTTACTCTGCTCTTATGCATCAAAAAGGCTGAAAAGGCTGTCTATGCCAGCCAGCTGGCCGCAGCGTTGTCGGGTTTTGCCCGTGCCGGCACGATCATTGTGCTGAGCATTGTCATCACCGCCGTAGTTAACTTCGTATTTATCGTTGAAAAGCCTCTGAGTACCCTGCCGGGCAGTGACTATGGTCTGCTGCTGCTGGTAAAAACTGTTCTGTTTTTTCTTATGCTGCTGCTGGCCGCCGCCAATCGCTTCCGGCTTACACCGCGACTGGAAACGGCCCTGCTTCAGGGCCAATATAAGATGGGTATTTACCTGATGCGTAAAAGCATTATCACGGAATTTACTGTTTCGGTACTGATACTGGCAACCGTCGCCTGGCTGGGCACGCTATCGCCGGGTACCGGTATGGAATAACGACTAACCGTAGCCTGCAGGAAAGCTGCCCATGACCACTATGCTGATCGTTGAGGATGAACTGAAAACCGGTACCTACCTGAAACAGGGGCTTCTGGAAGCGGGATATGATGTAACCCTTGTAAACGACGGGCGTCAGGGACTGGAGCATATCCTGCGACAGCATTATGATCTCATTATTCTGGATGTAATGCTGCCCTCAATGGACGGCTGGGATATTCTTCAGCAGATGCGTATGGCCCGGCACGAAGAGCCCGTGCTGTTTCTGACTGCCCGGGATAACGTCAGTGAAAAGATTAAAGGTCTCGATCTTGGCGCGGATGACTATCTGCTCAAACCCTTTGATTTTGCCGAGCTCCTGGCGCGTATCCGCACCCTGCTCAGACGCAACCGTACGCAAACGTCCGGTACGCACCGCATTGCTGATTTGGTTATGGATGTCACCCGCCGGAGTGTGAGCCGTTCCGGCAAAAAGATACACTTGTCTGCTAAAGAATTTGTGCTGCTTGAGCTACTGTTACAGCGGACCGGAGAGGTGCTGCCAAGGAGCCTGCTTTCATCTCTGGTCTGGAATATCAATTTTGAAAGCGATACCAATGTGATTGATGTGGCCGTCAGACGACTTCGCAGTAAGGTGGATGATGACTTTACACCAAAGCTTATTCACACGGTACGGGGTATCGGATATGTGCTGGAGATACGGGAAGAGTGAAGCGTAACTGGTCCCTGACATCACGACTGAGCATAATCTTTGCCGGCGTGATGATGTCCGTCTGGCTTCTTTCGAGTGTGCTGCTTGTAGCCGCCCTCAGCAGTTATTTTCGTCATCAGGATGCCACATTGCTGACCGGAAAGCTTGAACTTGCCACAGAGCTTCTTGAGGGCGAGGTGCACGCCGGAAAGCTCGACAGCGCATCGCTTGCACGAAAGCTTTCGGATGCCATGGTTGGTCACAGCGGACTTTATCTTTCCGTTAAAACAACCGATAACCAGATGCTGGCCGACTATTCATCACCCGGTTTTTTGGTGCCTTATGAGCGCTTTAGCGACGAAGCTACCCGTCCGGGTATTATGCAGACGGTAGAGGAAGATAGCTGGCGTTATAACGTTATGGTCAGAAAAATTAATGCTAAGAGCGCAGGAAAACTAAACGATGTACTGATTACGGCCGCCTATGATACCAGCCTTCATGATGAGTTTATCGGTCAGCTTAAAAGATGGCTGGTCTGGTTTAATGTCGCCCTGATATTTATCTCCGTTTTTCTGGGATGGCTCGTCACCCGGATGGGACTCAGGCCTCTGAATGAAATAAACCGGCTTGCCTCAGCAATTACGATTAACAGCCTGAGCAAACGTCTCCCTGGCCATAATCTGCCAGCCGAACTAAAGGTAACAGTAGCTGAAATTAACAGCATGCTTGAACGGCTGGAAGATTCATTCTGTCGTCTGTCTGAGTTCTCTTCGGATATCGCGCATGAACTGCGTACCCCTGTCAGTAATCTGATGATGCAGACTCAGGTTGCGCTGTCCCGTGAACGTGATGCCGAAAGTTACCGTGAGGTACTTTTTTCAAATCTGGAAGAGCTGAGCCGGCTCGCCAGAATGAGCAGTGATATGCTTTTCCTGGCTAAATCTGAAAACGGGCTGATGCCTCTGGAGAAACAGGACGTTTCGTTAAACGCAGAGCTGGAAGAGCTCCTCGATTTTTTTGAACCGCTTGCCGGTGACAGCGGTAAAACGCTTTCTCTGCAGGGGGAGGCAGTTGTCAGAGGCGATCGCCTGATGCTGCGTCGTGCAATGAGTAATCTGATAACTAACGCCATAAAATATTCATTACCGGGATCAGCTATTAATGTGCTGGCTGAACACCACGCCGGCAGGGTTTTTATACATATCTCTAACCCCACAGAAAATATCAACCGGGATAGTCTGAACCGGCTTTTTGACCGCTTTTACCGGGGCGACGCTTCCCGTCAGCATAATACGGACGGTGCCGGGCTGGGGCTGTCCATCACCCGTTCTGTTTTACTGGCTCATGAGGGCGATCTGCAGGTTTCCATGAACGATAATGTAATTACGTTCACGGCAATGATGCCGGCTCCCCGGGAGGTGTTTTAACGTTTTACCGGCAGGTCGGCAATTTTCATGGTCTTGTACTGCCTTAGTATCAGTAATAGGTTTCCCGGCACATTAAAGGATATCGGGAAAATCTGAAGTCTGAATCCAATACATGAAGGAGTGACGTTATGAAAAAAACGCAATTTGTTTTTGCTTCACTGATTTTTGCCCTGCCGGCTGCCGTTATAGCACAGCAGCCGGATTCAAAGATGTCCCAGGATATGAATATGTCCCCGGCTTCAAAAGAGTACATGTCTGGTATGCAAAAGATGCACAGCGGCATGATGAATGCCATGAAGGAGCAGGATGCTGACAGAGCGTTTGCCAGGGGCATGATTGAGCACCACAAAGGGGCTATTGCCATGGCCGAAACGGAACTGAAATACGGGAAAGATCCGGAAATGAAGAAGATGGCAGAGGACATTATCAAAGCGCAAAAAGGTGAAATTGAGCATATGGAAACGTGGCTGAAAAAATAATCATCTTCCGCTTTGGGGTCTGTTAACGTAAAGCAGGTTTCTGGCGGAGGACCTCTGGGAATCTTTAATGAGAAAGTAATATAACCTGTCTGAACCTTCGCCCCGGGTCCATTCAGGCAAAATGCTTCTCCGGGGCGAAACAGGGTGCCTTACTGTTTTTTCAATGCATAATCCAGTTTTTCCATATCGTTAACGACAATTTCTTGCTCGTCAGCAGTCAGAGGAACTTCCTCCAGATAACGCTTCACTGAAGCCTTACTTTCCAGCAGCAGGCCTCTGGCGCTTTCTTTAGGTAGGTTAAAATCGCACCCGATACAGGCCATACGGTGAGGGCAGCTGCTCCAGAATGGGTTCGTACAGAAAGAATCCCCTAAATCGTAATAGGTTGCCGGTCCGGTCAGGCTGACAGCCTCCGGATCATGATCGATTAGCACGCTCATCATATGCGCCACCCGGTCCGCCTTCACAAAAGACACAGCCAGCTGGGTAGGACGTATACGAATATAATGCATGGTGGACTGAGGCGTAGAATGACCTGACCACTGCATCAGCTCATACAAAGTCATGCCCTGTGGGACACTGGCCAGGGCTGTAACTGCTGAAGCGCGCCCCCGATGGCTGGTAATTGGCCCCCGGCTGTCTTGCGCAGGCACACCCGCTCTGGCACAGAGAACCGGGATGACAGTCCGGTTTATGACATCCCTGCCGACAGGTTTGCCCCGAAACTGAAACAGGAAGCGGACTTTTTCACCGGTACGCTCATCCGTAAGAGCTGCCTGTTCCTGTGGACGTTCGCTGAGCCAGATATCAACGTACTTTTTCACGACGGCAGAGATAGGTTTTACAAAGGCTTTAGACGTTTTTCCTGCCGGTACGCTGAGGTAGCAAAGCGTTCCTGCCGGAATGATGTTGCCATCCTCCCGCCTGATATCATCCGCCTGCAGAGTGATGCAGCCAGCAGTAAGACGCATTAACTCGTTCTGGCGCAGCCCGGCATGTGTCCAGATAACGGCCATCGCCTGCAACATGGACAGAGGATAGTGAATGTCACTCAGGAGATCTTCATGGCGCAGATTGAGGCTTGCCCAGATCAGCTTCAGCCAGACCGGATCATCAATGACGCGGGGATTTACACTCTGACGGAACAGTGGAGTGCCAGGCGTAGAGAGATGTCGTGCCGGACTGAATTTCAGTCGCCCCCAGCCCCAGTTTTCATAATCGATCATGAAACGGCGAACCGCATAAACAAATCCACTACGGGAATTCGGCAGCAAGGGCTCACCTATCCGGGCAGATTGCCGGGCACCTCCTTCAGTGCCCAGTGACAGCTCGCCCACCTTCATTCGTCCAACTGCCGCAATAAAGCTGGCACAGGTTTCCATTGTCCAGTCGGCCGGTTCGTGAATATCCGGATATTCACGGGCAAGCCACAGCCCACAGCGGAGAATAAAACTGTACTGGTTCTCCCGCGATCGGGGGCGAAGCACTGACGTATGCCTCCATTTCCGGCACCACCTGACCCAGTCTGCCGCGATACCTTGCGTGGGTTTTTCATGCCATTCTTTATAATTCCGCATACGCACAGAATTTTTTATGATGCCCATTGCGGCAAGTGCGTGTGAAACCCTGCCAGCTGTTTTTGCTATTCCCCGGTCGTGATAATTCTGTGCCCGCCACAGCAGATCGATCGTAAAGCTTTCAAGTTGAGGATTTTTATTCATCAGCATCAGTACGCCGAGTATGGCTGACAGAGCATTTTTCTGGTTCTGACTTTTATACCCAAGCGAAACCAGAGCTTCAGTCAGACGGCTGAGCTCCTGACTGAAAATGTTCTGTCCAAAAATGGCTCGGGCATACAGCGACGGCGCGCCCTGATGCGGCAAACTGAACGGAGAAGAAAATGGGCCAAGATGAAAGGCAAAAGCTGCAAGCAGCGGCCTGCCTGATTCATGCTGCTGTAACAGATAAATCCATTTTTCCTGCGGCCACTGCCAGCAGGGTTTCCCTGTCCGGTGTGTTTCTGCCAGAACGGAAAGAATTATGATTCTGATCAGCCTGTCACTGGTTCCACTGCGAGTGGCAATATCCTGCAAAGGCATCAGTAACAATGACAAAGAATCCGGCTGTTCGAGAGCGGCTGATCTGCGATGGCCTGTACTTAGCGCTGCCCGTTCTTCAGCAGTGAGCACATCATTCAGCTGATAATCTGCACGTTCAAAGGGGCTATAAGTACACATGATTATTTCTTCTTTCATCAGCGAGTCTCCGTCTGAAAAATAAGGCCGGCAACTTTTCGATCAATTTCAGCTACTGCAGCGGCCATCCGACCAGCCAAATCAGAACCTGAAAGATGGATGTAAATCTGGGTAGTACGCGGATCGCGGTGTCCTGCGTATGCGGCTAGTTCATGGAGTTTCCATCCAAAGCGTGCCAGGTGCGTCAGACGAAGATGGCGGAAGGTATGTGTGGTGATTTGTGGAAGGCCGGCATCAAGTGCCCATTTCCGGACGGTTTTACTCCAGTTCCAGAAAGACAGGGGGGCACCGTGGTTACGATCAGAAGCCGAGCGAAACAATGCACCTTCTCGGTAACCCGCGAGCCGTAACTGCCGGAAATGATTTGCCAGCACCGGTGTTACGGCGGAACTGTAGCAGACTATCCTTTCCCGCCTGTTTTTCGTCGTTTCGGCGCGAACACGAATCAGACGATGAGCAGGATCAATATCTTCAAGCATGAGGGAGGCTACTTCTGCGCGACGAAGCGCACCGTAATACGCCAGGGCTAGCATCAATCTGTCACGCAGGGAGGCGGCAGAGACATGCATCAGGAATCTGAGCCATTGCTCATCATCAGGAATAACGGGCAGACGTGTGATACGGGGAACCAGACCGCGTCCCGTATAAGCGCTCCCCGGCAAACCCGAACGGGGTAACGGGTTGAGACTGCAGATATCCTGATAAACCAGAAAGTCATACCAGAGACGGATCGCAGAAAGGCGCAGCTAGAGCGTGGCGCTGGCCGCGGGAAAAGGCATGCCGGGTAGCTGAGGGCTGATGTAGGCGGCCAGGTCTTCAAACCGGGCCTTTTCAGGTTCAATGCTGTTCTGGCTGCAGAACGCAAAATAATGGCTGAGGGCACTGCGGTAGGCGGAGAGTGTGGCCTGAGCCCTGCCCAGTTCGGACAGCAGTTTCAGCCAGCGCTCCGCCAGTACCAGAACGTCCTCATTTGGTGGAATCATCATTGTGTTTACCTCTGACAGCAGCATTGCTACTCAAAGTTTACCCAGTCAATGTTGCATTCCACTTAACTTACTTTATGCCATTTTCCAGTTTATAAACATATTTGCATACGCCTCTGCATCTACGATTGCCCCTGACTCCCTAAAGACCTTTGAGTTAGGTTTTTTAGAATGCCAAAGGAGCACATACTCAGTTCGCAATTTTCAACGCCGGCTATAAGAGCCAGTGCGACCACCGTTTTCCCATAGTAAGCATCCATAGCTAAAGCCTCTCACTGCTCACATAACCATTGTAAGAGCGCTATGGGCTGGTTTGGGCCGGGAAGATAGTTAATCATGGCAGAATGCTTTACAGCTCGTTTGTAGCACTTTACGGCGGTGCTTTCGCGAAGCCCACTCAGACATTTAACGGCTCAATAGTAATGATTAAGAATGATGCGGGCTCGCTCGGTGCGGCATACAGGATGCCCAACAGCAGGGTGTTCTTGTTGAACGAAATTTCCATGTTGTGATCGAATGACATACAGAAAAACGGGTGTGGTAGGTACTGATTATAATCGTTTTAAGATTATGACTTTGACCGACGTTATCGCGGAAAGAACATTCTTACTCATGCCGGGCACAAGAGGCTGAATTATTACTTGGAGAAACCAGAAAGATTGTTGAAGCAATCACGGCTAGCGATGGTTGGCTTAAGCTTGTTTCCATGACTGGCAGCAGGCCTTCTGAAGCTAATCATGAGAGAATCTTTGAGCTGATTGAGTATTTGTCGGGACATAGCTTCGGTAAATCCACCGAGCGATATGCTAGGCAGTGAAGTGGGCAGTCTTGTGCCGCTATGTGCGCCGATGGTATTGCAAAGGTTAGCTCGTGTATCTTCGGCTAAGGAGATCGGTCAAATTTCTTATGTGAGCGTTATTTCTGGTGCTATCGTAAATCACTTAAAGCTTCGCTTACTCAATACGTTAGTCGACCTATTGATAGGCTTAACGTCTCAATGGGCAATTTGATACGCTCGCCATTAGTGAACTTCTTTTTATTGCTGAGCCCTTCCGCTTGTATCTCTAGCCCTCAGCTCTAACTCCTCTTTCTGCTTGATGTTGGATAATGCTTCCAGAAGCTATGGGCTATTCACCATGGTTGGTTGCAGAAGTGAATGACGTAATTCATCTGGCTAACACATTTGTGTTTATGAGTTTAGGTGTAAATGTGTATTTGAGTAATCTCATGGTTGCGCTTTGAAGTCATTAATTTTTCCTGCGGAGTATCAATAAGCAACGCCCCTGCTACCTTCATTTTGTGAAAATCCAACAGTCAATTTTGATAAAAGTTGATTGCTGATTGCCTACAAATTGCCTGCCTCTTGATCCGATGCACTTCTTCTCTTTGGGAACGGCATTTTGAAGATTGCCGCAACTTTTGAATAGCTGACATCAATTTGCTTCATTTGCAAAATCGTATGTGTTTACTCAAAAGAATATTTACTCATTTGAGTAAAGGAGTAAGTTAGCTAAAGAATTGTTAGCTAATAGTAGTGATTGGATGTGGCAGTATCGCAATACTTGATATTGTTTTAAACAGAGAAAGACGCCGATGAAAACCCGGCGGCACAGAACAGGAACAGCGCAATATGACTATCAAAACATTAGATGATTTCCTGCCGATTTTTTGCTCACACAGACGACTGTTTGTTGTTCGGGGAGGGAAATATAGAAAGGCTCAAAGGTGGCTGCCACCTGATGAATCACCCCAACACATTAGTGAACAAGTTAGCGGCTGTTTCGAAAGAAGCTTCAAGGGACGCGAATAGCACCGGAGGAATAGGCTGGGTGGAAATATTGGGTGAGAAGCACTATTAAAAACGCACCTTCAATCGATCTGTTAAATAGACTGGATTTTTTATGTTAGTTACAGACCGATTACCTAAATAACGTATTCAGGCTCAAGCATGTGAAAATGCAAGGTGATCCTCTATTTTTCTTATAATGATTTCTAGTAACTCGTTGTCCTTTTTACTATTTATCTCTCATAACGCTTGCATGTACTCCTTTGTGTCTTTACTTAAAAGTGTAAATGAGTAAATGAGTATTTACTCATTTACTTTTAGCCATTCATGGATATGGTCTTCCAGAACCTTAGAAATTGATGTGCCTTTGCGGGCGCAAACAGATTTGAATCGTGTATGCAGTTCTTCATCAAGGTTCACATTTACACGCTTTGTTTTTCCGGTCGGTTTTGATTCTAAAACCTTCTGCACATCCCGATGCTCGCCAAATGCCATCATTTTTTTAGCTTCATGCTTTTTCTGGAGGGACATAATGAACTCCTCTTAATTGTAAAAATCAATCATATCATATACTCAATTGAGTAATAGTGTTTTTGAGTATAAACACATTTGAGCTAAAAATTTTTTACTCAAAAGTGGCCAGAATTTCATTGGTAAGCACTTCAATTTCACCTTTTGCGCCACTGTCAGAAGTCTCAAATACGGTTTCGCCATCAAGGATAGTTTTTACGTAGACCTGACGTTGCGTTATGCCTGTTTTGAATACCTTAATGCCGGTATTAGCGATGCTATCTTTCAAAACGCGAAGCATAGTTGCCTGATTAACTTTACGGTTGATCAAGAAACGAGCGTCGACAGGGCGATTGAAAGCCTGAGCTTCGAGAACGGTGACAACACTTCCTGATGCAGAAAAATCTAACGGACTAGGCGTCACGGATATGATTACTAAATCACTGACCATTACCGCGGCGGAGGTGATGACTGACAATGAACCCGCACCATCAATAACCACATAGTCGTAGTCTTTGAGCCCTTTTCGAACTTCATATACATCTTTCTCTGACGCCGCTGTGTATACGTCAAACTGGGCTTTACCTGATTCATTCCAGTTTGTCAGGCTCATCTGTGGATCTGTATCGACCACGGCTACGTTTAGCCCCTTACGCGATAAACAGGTGGCTACATTGATTACCGCGGTAGTTTTGCCTGAGCCGCCCTTAGGGTTAAGGAAAGAAATAACTCTCATGAAACAAACCTTTTTTGTGCAAAAGTGTATTTGAGTATACACAACAAAGTACTTAAGAGTAAATGAGTAAAAAAGTAATTGAGTAAATGTGTATTAATAATATAAAAATTACTTAAAATTCAATTAATTATTCATGCTCAAATACACATTTGAGTGTTATTGATTGATCGTGTGTGATTCAAGAAATTAATGAGAAAGAAGCGTGCATGCTTCATTTAGATTGTGATTTCGACTTTGCCAAACCGACGGAAGCATTTCATTGAAGCCGACGTTTGTCAAAATTCAGAGATGATCCGAAAGAATAGGGCGGCATGTTCTCAGTAAACCTCCTTTATATAGTTACAACACACAGTGAATTATTGAAAAGATCATCTTGGCAGCCTTAACTACAGAAGAAATTTTATTCATCAGACAACTCTGCTAGGGTCATCTCTAAATAGATGGCGCTCCTAGTAGCTAACCCTCTTGGATTCGCCACTGTTAAACCCCTTTGCCTGCTGCCGGTTGATTCGTACACCTTGGTAGCAAAATTCAAGGGCGGATACTCGGCTTCAGCCTCGCTGAGGATAATGACTCTGAGATATACTAATCAGCTGGGCGCAGGTCAAAAAATGCACAAGAATTTAAATAAGTCTAAATGAAAAAGTTTAATGGAGAATTTATTAACATTTTGATTTTTAAAGAAAATAGTAAGGTGAGGGTCTCTGTAGAGATAAAATCATAAATATTGTGCATGCCTTTGACTTTTTAGAGTATGCAGGGTTTTATCTGCATCAAGCGATCTAAGCTGCTTTTAATCATAGGGAGTATATTGATATTTCTTACCTTTATTCCACTGAAGAGTCGTTATGTTTCGCAACCTTGTAAATTTGATTCATGTGCTTTGGCGTGGCTTCTTAGCGCATAAAGCAAAAGCCACCGGAATGTTAGTTTTAATTGCAGTTCTTTGTGGTTATCTCAATGATATCGGTGCCACTATCAGCAACATGAGACAGTGGCTGAGCAGTAAAAAAGAGAATCTGGTAGTCATCAAAGCAAGGCTGAAACCTTACCGTATCAGACCAGATATTCATGAGGGGCGGGACGAAGCCTTCTTGGTTATGGAAGTACGTAATTATAGCAACATCACGGCCATGATAACGGCCGCTAGTGTGACAGTTACTGGTAGTCATGTCGCACGTAACGGTAGAGCAGGCTGGTATGGTCGCTGTTCGCTTACCTCTGATAAAAACGCTAATACACCGCTCAGTATCGCACCGGGTGAAACTAAGTGGGTGATGATAAGTAGTGCGATTGTTATGCCGGGTTTAGCTGATTTGCTTGATCAACCACCTTTCAGCAAGGTTTTTGTTGCTACTCCGGAAGCACCTTATACTGTGGCAGAGCACTATCTTATCGCGTCATTAAATAGCAAGTTCTCGGCGCTTTATGGTCCGAATGCCGCCATCAAAGCTACCTTATACGACGGGCCAAACGATGAACCACATTACTTCAGTTTTCCACTCGCTCATGGTAAATCGATCTTTGAAAAAGACGGCAGTCTGCAACATGACTGGCTTATGGCCAACTGGAAGTATCCTAGCGCCGCTTTATGGTCTAGTCTTTCAAAAGACTGTCAGGAGCCGGCTGATTTTGAGTAGTCGTTTTGACCTGCCCCCAGGATTAGATACAACGCTCAGTTAGTAATATCGTATCCTTCTCTCTCAGAATTACCCTTTCTCCAGCCCGCCGCAAATTCAGACGGCATCTGATAATTCAGCGTGGAGTGCGGGCGGCACTCTTTATAATCCTGATGTCTTTCACTGATGATTTTTCTGGCGTGAATGATATCGCTGAACCAGTGCTCATTCAGGCATTCATCGGGAAAACGTCCGTTAAAGCTCTCAATAAATCCATTCTGTGTCGGCTTGCCGGGCTGAATAAGCCGCAGCTCCACGCCATGCTCAACGGCCCACTGGTCAAGGGCTCTACAGGTAAACTCCGGCCCCTGGTCACTTCTTATCGTCGCCGGATAGCCGCGAAACAGTGCAATGCTGGCCAGAATACGTGTGACTTGCACGCCTGAAATCCCAAAGGCGACGGTGACAGTCAGGCACTCCTTCGTGAAGTCGTCCACACAGATCAGGCACTTGCTCTTGCGACCGATGGCCAGTGCGTCCATGACGAAATCCATCGACCAGATCAGGTTGGTCAAAGCAGCGGCAGACGTTCTGTTGCAAGCCCTTTACGACGACGTCTGCGTTTAACGTCCAGCCCGTTCAGATGATAAAGGCGGTACACGCGCTTGTGATTAACCAGAAGCCCTTCACGGCGCAGTATGCATATGCGGCGGTAGCCAAAACGCCTGCGCTCCAGTGCCAGTTCAGTAATGCGCCCTGATAAATGGGCATCAGCAGCTGGACGCTGAGCGTCATAGTGGCTGGTCGACAGGGACAAACCTGTGAGTCTGCAGGCACGACGTTGCGACAGACCGGTCGCATCACACATCAACACCACGACTTCCCGCTTCTGGTCTGTCGTCAGTACTTTCGCCCAAGAGCCACCTGAAGCGCCTCCTTATCCAGCATGGCCTCGGCGAGCAGCTTCTTGAGTCTGGCGTTCTCTTCCTCAAGCTACTTCAGGCGCTTAACCTCAGGCACCTCCATGCCGCCATACTTCTTACGCCAGGTATAAACGCGGCGTCGGAAATGGCGTGCTTACGGCAGAGCTCACGGGCAGAAACTCCGGCTTCAGCCTCGCGGAGAATACTGATGATCTGTTCGTGGGAAAAACGCTTCTTCATGGGGATGTCCTCATGTGGCTTATGAAGACATTACTAACATCGCGGTGTATTAATCAACGGGGAGCAGGTCAGAGTGAACCAGCACCTGTTTTTGGGGATTACGCCGCCATACAGCCATCAGCAGTGCGTTCAGGACAATGTCCTTTGTCATCCGGGAATGCATTGCCCAGCCGATAATTTTGCGTGAGAACAGATCAACAACCACGGCAGGATACAGCCAGCCTTCGTGGGTCCTGATGTAGGTTATGTCCGTTACCCAACGCTCATCCGGAGCATCCGGATTGAACTGCCGCTGGAGCCTGTTGGGCGACACGATACTGGCCTCGCCTTTACGTGCCCGCGGGCTCCGTATCCGACCTGAGCCTTTATCCCGACACGTTTCATCAGTCGCCAGACTCTGTTGACTCCGCACTGTTGCCCGCTGTCCCGCAAGTCCAGATGGAGCTTGCGATAACCACAGACGCATCCCGATTCCAGCCAGAACTGTTTAATCTGTCCTGTCAATCTCAGGTCTGCCTGATGGCGTTGTGAATGCGGCTGCTGAAGCCAGGCGTAAAAGCCACTGGGATGA